>Ga0099823_1004119_pt1 | contig 14080 bp, 8 predicted proteins | sample CowpearedBW_FD_76831 | JGI IMG/M metagenome (GOLD analysis project Ga0099823, IMG submission 76831) | Root nodule microbial communities of legume samples collected from California, USA - Cow pea red BW | ecosystem: Host-associated > Plants > Roots > Nodule | place: USA: California | collected...
ATATTTATTAAAAATAAAGTGAAATATATTAAAAAAGATGAGAAGATAATTGTTGATAAATAGAGAAAAAGATAAGATTAAAAGATAAGCAATTTTATAAAATATTTATAAAAATAACAGTCAAATTTTAAAAATTTAATAAATAATTATATTTTAAAAGGTAAAATTTTGAAGAAAGAATTTTCTTTATATATTATTATAGATATTAAATATAAAAGTAATTGTGGAACAAAGATCAACAAATATCAATGGAAAACAAATTTTTACATGTATTTTGAATCTGTTATTTGACGGACTTTAAAATCAACCGTATTTTTAAAATTAACGAAATCGATCGCCAAGTTGATTTTTACTAAAAATATACATTTTCAATCACCTAGTGTTTCTTTTTGAAGTATATTTTAAGGTTCAATATTAAAATGAATGAAACGGAGATATTTTTACTTTTAACTTAAAAATTATTTAAGAATAAGAGACAGCAGCTCCCCACTTTTCCAAAATACTTTTTTTTTTCCAGAAAGTTAACATTCTAGATTTTAAAAATGTTTAACTTAACCGTAAACGTTCACGGAAGAAAAGAGAACCAAATGACAATTAAATCATGATAGTTAAAATATTACACTTCCCACACTCTAATTATACTACAGTTATAGTGCACCATCTAACAGGACAAAAACGTGAAAACACGACCAATTTATTAAATAAACTCGTTATTACCAATTTTGTTAAACATTATCATTCTTTTAATTGCAATAACTACAAGTAATAATATAAAACAGCCATCACAGATAATTAGCACCTTGGAAGATACAAGTGAACATATAATTGTTTCGGCGCTAAATTTTGTTCCCATATGCCATTGCCATATAAAGTGTATTATTACTATAATGACAACTTGATGGTATTATCATCACATAAACTCCTACCGCCTTTGCACTGATAGAAGCTTTATGTGAATGTGCAACGAATCAACAATAAAAGGATTATGACTAACAAACCAAAATTGGTATCCAGCAGCAGCAGAGTTAATAGTGCAACGCACTCCCAAGCTATCCTTATTTGATACATTTTGGGGGTAGTAATTATGAGAAAAACAAAAAATTTAAAAAATAATCGACGGTACCACTGGCCCAAAAATTGTAAAAGGTACCTCTTCTAATTCCATCTGATAGTATTTTAGACCTCAAGCATGTAAAACAGGCAAAACTGCAAGAAGTTACAATGGAATATTGATGTGTTAATGATAACCCTTTATATCCTGTGGCTGCCCTTGGGGATCTGTAATTCTTCATAATCACCAACCCAAACCTGTTTCAAATTTTGAATTAGCCCTTGGATCAACCAGATGCGAAAGGTTTATAACAAAGTTTTGAATCGTAACAAGCAACTTGTAATACCTTGAATTCATTGCCAGCATAAACGTACTCTACATACAACTCTTTAGGTCTCCCTGGACATGGATCACAGAAACCCATAATGCCTGATTTTTTCACACCTTCATGAAGCTGCATCAACAAATAGGACATTCATCATCTAATTAAAAAAGGAAACAGTCTCGACAAGTAAACCGTGCATTTATTTGAAAAGACTTATTTTGGTAAAGCCACTGTCCTCAACTGTGCGATATTAATTTAAGAAAACTTCAGCTATGTAAGACTGTTCTCGAGTCACAGTATAATTGCTTAATTTTTTTTTAATTTAAGAAAAAAAAGAGGAAATTTCTTAATCAGTGATGGCTAAATCAATATAGAACATGAAACACATAAATCAGTTGCTTCTTTCAGCTTGCTTGTAAATTGAATTTATAGAATTGTTTTGAATGAAGTTCTCCCTCGCTTGACCTTCCAACTAGGTTTCTGCAGCTTCAATTGACTAAGAGGGAAGGGTACACAGTTGATTAATTGTCCAAGATTCCAGAGTTATTTTAATACATATATAATTAAAACACTGTGTCCATTAGGTCAATTGAGAAGAAATAGGAATCAATGAGATGTAAATGGCGATGATTACTTGGAAGTCAGGTTAGTAAAGTAGGTGGTTAGTGTAATTAGAGAGATTTGCTTGACAGTTTGGGAGTTAATAGAAGAGGGACTTATGACTACCATTGTAAGCTTTAAGGACCAGTTATCCTTGGAACCTGAGACTCTTTAATGTAAAACTCAAGGTTTAGATTTTTGGTTCTAACTAAAAGAGAAATATATCACCCTATCACTTAATTTCTACAACTGTTCGACCAAAGATACATGCTGTATCTTATCCTTATCCATATTTACTGCAAATTTATATTAATAAGTATAAGTTGGCAGAGACAAAAATTTGTTAGACCTCGCAAGCTAACTAGAATAATTTTGTGAGAACTTGCACCAAGAAAAGGAAGCATACCTTGAGTTGGCCAGAATCATTAACAAGAAAATTCAGAGGTATCGTAACATCAATGACATCAGAAGTTGATTCAAAACTTGTTTCACTTGATGACCTTAAGTTGCTCAAAACTATCTGATTTCCATACAGTGCTCTCGTAATAACCAGTCCACCTGTTTCTAATTGCTTGCTTCTTTTCCTATTAGCCACATTTTGTTGTAATTTCTGAGCTTTCTCTGCTGCAGCCCTTGCTTCCTTAACCTGCATAGGGGCGGAGAGATGGATTAAAACTTTATTACGTATGGACATTTTACATGAGGAAATGAGGGAGATTGTGAATATGATATTTAAAAATAACTACTGAGAACTACAAGAAGGAACATGGTGAAATAGAATCTTAACTCCACAGGTATTTTGGACTAGAGTGACATATTTGGGTATGAACTATGAAATAAATGCAGTAAACTAGTTGAATCAAACTTGAATGTTAAACACAACCACTATATTGGATCCCCGGTCACATGGCAAGCATGGGATAATAGAGAAATGCAGGGATTCTAGGTATCTTATGTTAGTTACAAGTATATCTTACATAACAATGTCAAAAGGATAACAAGCCATATACTGCCTAAAATTCATAGCTGCACTCACTCAGACGAGTAACTGGATGATAATTGCATGTTGCAACCATTTACGATTCCACATAACAAATTGCTAAAAATCATAAAGGATTCTCCACAATCAATGGTTAAACAAACTAATCTTCGGATATCACAACGGGCAGTTTCAAGTTCAACCCTTAGGTGATTATTAGAGTGAGAGGGTTGAGGAGCCCTCATACAGTCACATAAAAAGCGTGTCATACATTGACAAGAAGCGGATCTGGAATTATTAAAAGAGAACATGTGATCATTCTTATCACACGATAAATAAATTATACGATGTTTGACATGAGGAGTGTAAAAGTTGCAAATAAGAAACAACGATTTGCAGTAATAATAGAAGTCAATGTCTGTTTTAGGCACATTGATCACCCGTACCTGAGCAGAACTTTCCTTCTCCTCCTCCAGAGCCTTCTGCTTACTCCTTCTCAGGTAATAAGGTTTAATAAGAAACTTCTGCAAACACAACACAAATATTACTACAAAAGATGACGGAAATATCACCAAACTGTTCGATAAACCAAACAACTGTCACATTTATCTGAATGATAAATAATTATATTATTTCCATAGTTTGTGTGGTTCAATAAAGCAAAAACTGTTTTCATGTATACCATTGATTTCAATAATTTAAACATGTACTGCATTATTTATTTATCTAACACGTGTTAAAACAGTCGACCTTGCGAAGCCACTGGTATTGTGCTAGCTATGAAGTGCAGACACAACTCTTCGATAGTGTGTCCCCATGTCTGACATTGAGATGTGTATGACACATGTCAAACACTCCTTTGAAGTGTCAAATTAAACAAACATTATCTTGCGCTTCAACAAATCTAGACATGGCTCCAATTCAACACACTTTAATGAGGGCAGACATGGCTTGATCATAACACTTTTAAGGACTATTTTTTTTTTTGGAAGTTGGAAAGTGAATGTAGTTGGTCTTCATTTGTTCAATGTTTGTGCTTTATTTCAAAATTAAAGAATTTATCTATTTTTTACAATATTTGTATTTAGTTATCTGTTTTCTGACACTTTCAGAATAATTTTTTTCTTTTGAAAGTATACATAATAATGACGTTCCCTATTCTCTTTCACTAAAAGAACAATGCCAAGAGCCAGAAATCAAATTCTAGAGACTGAATGTTTTCTTCGATTTAGTCTATGGTCCTGATGTTTTTAATTTTGCTGTTTCTTGCTTTTACTTTTTATGCACGTATATTATTACTTTGTCCACCATGGATTCCACCACAGTCCACCATGCCACCCACTATTTGTACATGGCTGTTTTTTGGCTAACTGCCATGGCAACCATCCACCACTTGTGATAACATCTCACTACTACAACTAGTTTATATCCATTGAGGAAGCTGATTTTGTACATTATTTTATTTATAGTTTTGTACTTTGTTTACAATGCAAAACTCTAAATCACCCAAATTTTATAAACACCGTGTACTTGTATGTGGAGAAATAACGTCTATTCCAAAACTGAGTAGAATTTGAACTTATGACCTTACACCATATAATGATGCTTTACTTGAAATCATGGCACAGGGGAAACTAAGGAATCCAAAGGAGTTAGAATTATTCAGATTGAAAGGAAAGCATATCACCACGAATTTTTTTCCTCTTCGCTGGCATACTAACAAAAAATTGTGTGCAGATATTTATGGTTAAAGGTGACGAGTCTTCTTAAAAATAAAATGGCAGGAAGCACTTTGATAAATAGAAAATGACCACCGATGTAAGGTTAGATAGAATTCACCTTTAAACCAAAGTAAAGAGATGCAGGAATGAAAAATGCTCCAGTAGCAAACACAGGGTTAAGATGCCTTGTCAGCAAAATCTGCAAGTAAAAGCCCATATATGTTACAAAGAAGTCAAACAAACTATTTTAAATTGCAATGATACTTGTTTTTACCAAAAGATATATTATCTAAAGCTACTGATCAAGAACATGTTGCTCAGGTCAATCGCATACCAAGGATTAGAGGCATTTAAAATCTAAAATAAAACAAAAGTCCAGTTCAAAGCCAAGTAATACGATCAATAATGCAAGACTTTTTAAAGACAAACTTATGTTAATAAAAAGGGTTGTCAGCTTTCTAAGATAACTTAAAAAATTAAGTGATTATTTCTCTAAAACCATCTGATGTAATATTGCGCAAGCTTGTGACTAACTAAGTCTAAGAAGGCAAGTATAAGCTTCTTTATACAAAGTATATCTAAATATAGGTCAAAGTCTGAAATTTACTTAGTATATATAACTAAACATGTAAAGAACTAAGTGCTTACTGGAAGAATTATCTTCTGACCCCCACGATAGAGTTCAAATTTCCAGGAAATGCCCTGAAAAGGTGAGAAAATAATATAAGCCAGCTTATACAACAGATAATGACAAAGTGGGGGAGAGGGGGATTCACAAAACATTAAACTTCAAGTACAAGGAAAAATTACGAGGGAAAGTAAATTTTTGGAACAATCCATATATTTTGTCCAAAAATAAAATTTTATGGTACTTGGGCATTCCAAAATAGCACCTTTACTTAATAGGTACAATTGTACATATCCCAATACTAACTTAACATGCATAATGTCAAATTTCATTGTGAAGTTGTTTGGTTGATTGGTTTATTACCAAATGAAATAAAGCATGATTTCTTCAAAATTTGTGCCTTTTCTAAATTGTTCGAATTAGAACTTTTTTAAACATTATATTATGTTCAAAGCGTTTACTTAAAAATTTACGTTTCTTTTTTTGGGGAAACTGCACATCTATCGCAAACTACTATATTACATGTTTAGGCTCGTGTGTAGATGAGAATGAGGTGGCCAACCTTGAAGCTGGGGAAATCCAGCATTAATTGAATATTTAGTTGCTCTCACCTGAAAGACTAAGACCTTAAATTTGCATGATTATATTTCTTTGTTTTAATTGATAATTTGATGTGTTTGCTGTTTTCGTTATGAAGCTTGAAGTTCTAATCGCCAATTATGAATATGATTTTAATTTTAGGAATTTTTTAATTATTTTTCAGTATATCAATATATAAATATATTAATATTAATACTATACATTATGTAACATAAATCAACTTAGACATCAAATTAGGTATCATCGCACAGTTCACTCTTTGCTATAGTGTTAGTAGATGGCCGGGATGCTCTATTATTGACTACTACTATGACAATGTCATACTCGTACTTTCACCTAACAGTAGTAAAGTTTTGGGATAGTTGGTTTATGATGATACTATTGTTTGGTTTATGATGACTACTACTCCTTGGCATGGTCATTCTTTTAAATGAAAAGAAAAAAACTTGAAAGTAAGCACAAGCTAGTTAGAGTTGAGTCCACGCTTCAAACCAAGAGAATGTTGCAGAACGGTACGTTTTGAAGGTATATAAGTTATAAAAACACAAAAAAAAAAATGTTCATTTTACCTTTCGTCTAAAAGTTCAAAACTTTTGGAATAATTGGTTTGTGTGAAGAAGCAAATTAATTTTATATGGTAGTAATTAAACTAGTTTTAATCCTAATGCCTAGCCCACATTACTAATCACGGGGAAAATAAAAGATCCAAGATATATACAACTTGAGTAACAAAAAAAAATTGTTAATTATATTACCTGAATTCCTATTACATACAACCACCGTACTGAGCTGAATTTGGATAACTTCCTACCACCACCAACTTCAATCTCGAGGGAAGAACTATAAGAACAAATGGCTTAATTTCAAAACCTCGCAAACGAATTAAGACATTGACTATCAATGGGTAACTGAATATATGGATGATAATTATTCTGATGATCATGCATAATCAGCATTAGTAGTCATAAAATAATATAGGTTCAGTTAAAATTAGCACTATAAGAGTTTCTACTCACCCATTTTTTACATACAAAAGGAATACTGATTCAATTTCACATAAAGAAATTTTGGAACCAATAATACATCCATAATACTCCCTTGCTTCAAAAAACCAACTGTAACAGGTGTACACTTGGTTCTAACAATTCATTTCTAATCACGATAAAAATTTCTTTGAGCATACATGTGTGATGCCATTGCCAGTCTAGAAAATAGATCCCAAACACGTAAAACAATAAAACAGATGTGATCACTGTAGCACCGAGAAACTTCATTTGTTATCCAGAGCTAAAGGGAACTTAAGCATGCATGCATTCAGAAATCTGAACTAACTTCCAAACCAATTTTGAAGAAGAAAGACAATACAAAATCTATTGAACAACCAAGCCTTTTCCGTACAAGGACAGTGGGATTGCAATGATGGATCAACCAACACCATTGAGATCTATTTTATGGGTCCTTCTTATGTGTTTGTGGTCTTCCTCAACCCTTTTCTAGTTTCAAACGCAGTAAACGATGATATAATCAGCCACAACATACTACTACTATATTATATAATCCTAAAACCAAAACGTTCGATTGGTGTAAATTACACACTAGAGTAAGAATTTAAAAGAACCCTATTCTCGTTTGGCAGTGGCACGCAGAAATGAGTCCACAACAAAGCTTTACAATTGTTAGTCCCATCTTAAAACTAAACTAGGAATTATTTGCATCCAATGAGTAAAATTCATACCCGAGCAAGAAAGGATATAATATAGGAGTAATTCTGAAGAGAAAAGGAATGTTATGCGATACAAAAAAGCTGGTTCATTAATTTAATATATAAGCTATTAAGCTAAACTAAATTCTCAAAGAATTCATAGTGAGTATTGGCAATAATTTCATCTTTTTAGAAAATGCTCATCAAGACAGTAAATAAGCAAAGGAAATATTGATACAAAGTGTTGGGTTCTAAGTCAGGATTTGAATCTGCACAATGTGTGTGTAATCAAATACCAACTTGAGATACAACTACAGAAACATTTCCCCGGCAATATCATATGAAAATGTGAGCATTTTAGCAACCAAAATCAAAAACCAGAAGCAGGAAGATGACACCCCGACTAAATTTACATGTAATAAGATTTTGTATACCTACCTCCCAACTCTTCCCGCAATGCAACCAAGAGATTTAGGAGAAAAACGATGTGTACAATGAACTGCTGCTTCAAACAAACCTGTGCCAAACTAAAGGAGTTGAGAAAGAGTTAATTCAGAATGGGAAAAGATGGATTCAATAGTCCTATAAAAATTGTCAATATCCAAGGCACTGTTTTTAAAAGATTGAAGGGAAAGACCAGTCAACTTTTTTCTAATTTTTTGGGTATAGAACAATGGATTGTGAAGGGGGGAAATTAAGGTAAGACAGAAGTACCTTTAATTCTCCAGATGCAGACCTTCTCTCATCTTTCTTTTGCCACCCAACAGCTATAGATGATTGCTGTCCCAAATTAAGCTCTATCTATAACACAGATGAGAAGAAAGATGATCAAATATAGAAGATTTTTCAAAAAAAAATAATCACCAATTCAGTGCTGTAAAATGGTCCTATATATTGGTCTTAAAGTCTAACTTATCCACACAAAATTGCAAAGCAATGATTTCCCAAGTTGTATAAATCTATTTAAGTCATACATATAGTTGATGTAGGATTCAACCACCACCCTTGAAGTTGCAATTAAGGAAATTCCTAAAGCGGGCAGAAATAAAGCAGGTTAGGGTAACCACATTTAAGGCTACTTTTCAACACTCCTGCAGACTGTCAGAACTAACAACCTGATGTGAGGCAGATGCTGGTAGACCCAACAATGAATCTAGCATAGAATCTAATACCATCTTAGAAATTAGTCTTAGGATCTAACTATATCTAACAAAACCAGTTTGAAAGGTCATGATCAATCATAACCCTGTATTTAGACTATATCTCTAGTTGATGTAGAAATAAAACACCACCCTTGAGATTGCAATTATGGCAAACACCAAACAGACCGCATTTAAGGCAGGCTAGGAAGGAATGCAATTAACAGTATGTTCTACCACATCACTACACCACAGATTTGAATATCTAGAAGTAATAACAGACAGATCATTCCTCTGTTCCTTGGGTTTTGAAAAATCAAGTGATGGTAGACTGGTCACATGTACAGTATAATGTTGCATTTCCAAAAGAATATAAGACAGTTACTGACTCTCCTGATATCAACAAATCTGAATTCTAGTTAAAAGTATTTGATTTAAAAGTACACACTATACAAATCTTAATCTAATACTTGACTAGCAGATCCATATATGTTGACACCGTGTTATGTACAACCATATATCTCAGCTCCCTGTCATGTTTGCATCCATGTGCACTAGCTACCGTGCCATTGAAGAGAAAAGAGTTTGAGGTAGAGACTACAGAGTATCATACATGTCCACTTGCTGTTTCTGACAGTTGGCGGGACCACAAATTTGAAAGATTCAATGAACCATCTCTCAAAGACATTGCTACGCCCATTGTTGCTGTTGAGTGTGATGACAAATTACTGGAATATGAATCACGAGGAACATAAAAAGGGTCACTAAAATGGGTAAAGCAGCGCAATTCAAATTGATCTACAGAATGCAAATTACCTACCGAGTTGTTTGCACGCCAACTAGTGCACGCAAACCAACTGAAGCCACAAACTCTACTGACGAAACTTCTGAAAGTTGATGCCTAAATAGAGCATTCGCAGCTCCACCGCCTTCACCTCCATTCACTGCTAAATTACCACCAATTGTAAAAGCATTGCGCTTGGATATGTGAGACTGGACTTCACTTGTCATAGCCATTCTGATGCTCATAAATGTAATCAAAGACAAGCAATCAGATAAAAAAACTAAGTGTAACCAAACATACAAATTGCATTATGAAACGAATATTTCATTGTCGGGACTCAGGAAAGGCTTGTATAAAAAATCAAGAAACTAAGGTGTAATGTCCTTCAGAATGCTCCACTTTCATTCCACCATTGGTTACATTGAGTCTCAGCATCATTCATACCATTTCTATATCAAGGCATTTTGTTTAAGGCATTAGCAATATACGATTAAAAAATACAATAAGCCTATCATTTACAAATTGAACTGTTAAACCTAGAGTTGTTCAATATCCACATTCAGATTTATAAACAAAAAAGAAAAAAAAAAGAAGGAAAACTATGATGAACAGAGGAATACCCTACGAGGAGGCCACCACCGTCTGAATAGCGCGGCAAAGACATATTGGCGAGAATTGTACCAGAAGGTAGAAAATGCGCCGCCAATTTTTCCCTTTCCTTCATCCTCTTTAATCTCTCTAATTCTGCCTTGATCTCTTCAGCTCCATTGAGCGTTGGACCAAGTTCCAACCCAGAAGTCAAACCTTCCATACCATAGATATCATATATTTGCCTCTTATGTGGATCTGACAGAATCTCATACGCTTCACATATGCGTTGAAAGTTCTCCGTGGCAATATCCTTCATCTGATATAAGAGAACAAAACGAGTGATGAAAGTGCAAACGAAATGAATTAACATGGGACAGAGAAGAAGGCTCACGTGAGGAGCTTGGTACTTATCGGGGTGATAAGCTTGCGCCCATTGACGATACGCTTTGCGGATTTCTTCATCGGAAGCATCCGGAGACAAGTTGAGAAGTGCGTAGAGTTCTCTGTTGTCTTGTGATTCATTGCGCTCCGCCATTGCGGTGCCTCGTAGGGGGGATTTTGGAACCCCTAGAGGCTAGGGTTTTGCAGATAATCGAAGGAACTGACTCACTGAGTTTGGGAATGAAAGGGTTTAGCGTGTAAGGGTTTTTGGCTTACGTCACAAATGGTACAAATCCATCATTCGTTAACCGTGCAGTGGAATGGCAGAATCCCCTCACGGTGTTACTATTAACTGGTCTTCGCGAGGTCACGCCTCAATTCTATTCCTTTGTCAATAAGTTAAAATCGACATTCCATTCGGTATTCCGTTGTTCTTTTTTTTTATTTCTACTTAAATATTGGAATAAAAGCTTATTTTAATTATGACATTTGATCATTAGTTGTTAAAAAAATGTAATTGTGGTTCTACATTGAGTATGTTGTTGGGATAACATATTTAGAGTTACTACTTGAATTATTAATTATTTTATAATATGATTTTGTTTCTAAAATGATTTTGCAAGATTAAAAATATGTATTTAAATTATTTTTATTTTTATTTTTTTAAAATATAAATTATTGAGTATATTAGAACAAAAATTTCGATATATGAAATAAAAAGAAAAAATATATATACATTATTCATTATGATAACTAATGAGAGTTATTTTTATGATAATAATAAAAAATAAAATAATAATTAAATTGACCGTTGGGTACTAATTTTTGTCCTTTTTTCAAGGTGTTTTAAAATTCAACACAATACAAAATAGTTTGAATTCGATTTAATTCAAATTTTTTCGATTTGATACGGTTTGGTTCGATTCGATTACATTCGGTCTTATTCAATTTAGTTAAGTTTGGTTAGATTCAGAATAATTTGATTCAATGCGGTTCAATTTGGTCTGGTTCTGATCGATCTAGTTTATCGACGGTCTGATGCGATTTACCACATGACAGTGATATATGATGTGCAGTGCCAGCGCCACATGTCGTTGTTACGCAGAGTGTCATTTCCTCATCCCCAATCTTATTCCTATATTTTTATTTATATTTCAATTTAGTTCAATTTTTTGCAAAAATTGATCGCCCCTCTCTAAATAAAAAAAAATCTATATAAACGTTATACAAATATTATTATTAAATTTAATATTTTTAGTCAAATTGATATTTATTATATTTTTATTTTAAACTTGTATTTCACATTCACCTTTATTTTAAATTATTTTAAAATCTTAAATTTATTTGTTTTAAGCTGTTATATAAATGGTTTAGAAATATTTTAAAATTTTACATTTAAATTTATAAAATTGTTATTTTTACAACAACTCAAATATTTGATTACAAATTATTGAACTTTACACATTTTAAAATTATACAATTACTTGAAATATAAATTCAAATAAAGAAAATATTAAAAAACGGTGTAATAAAATATCAACACAGATATTTTAATTTTTTTCTACTAGCATTATTTTCTATTAAAAACTTTAAAATAATTTTAAATAAAGTTCAATGTAAAATATAAATTTAAAAAAAACTTAATTTTGTTAAAAATATTTAATTGAAACAATAATTTTAATAAAAACATTTGCATACAATCTATATAAAAATTAAATTTGATTTCAATTTGGAGAAAGATAAAATTGGTAAATTTTTACAAAAATTGGAACTAAATTCCTAAAAAAAAAATATAAGGACCAAATTGATAATAAGAAAATGACATGTGACGTAACATTGACACGTCACATCACAATATAATTGTCACATGGCACAATGCTAGTTTGACACGTAGTAAATTTTTATTTTTTAAAATTTTAAAAATAAATAAAGATTAAAAAAAAATCAAAAATCAAAAAATCAAGAACTGACACATGACACCTCTTTAACGGTGTTAATACATCACTAACGTAAAGGACTTCATTGTATCAAATTTACCATAATAGAGACCAAATTGAGATAAATAAAAATAAATGGACCAAATTGATTTTTTTCTTCGAAAATGGAAACCAAATACATGATTTAACCTATATTAAAAATTAAACAGTACTGTTTTATAGTTCATTTTTAAAAAACACAACTTCTATTGGGTAATTGCTCACTAATTGAATTGTGTATTCTATTTGCCCCTTTTATCTTAGATGATGTCTTATCCTAAACACACTGTGCACACTCCATTTCTAATTCAATCATCATCGTCGAGATAGAGATCGTCACTGTCGTCGAAGGCCATGTCGCCCCTTCCCCCTTGCTCTCAATGTCCCACCTCACCATCTTCACCGTAATTCTAACACCCCGCACTCCACCTAACTGATATGTCCTTTTTGGAACCTTAACCATAACATTTTATCCTTCTATTACATGTTTTTTGCATTATTCTCATCTTTTTATTCTCAATGTTTCACCACTCCCATTTAATTTTTTTTCTCTTATTTTTAAAATATTTTTCTTCAATTTTTACGCTTTTACCATTTTTGAAATTTTACGTTATGCGCTTTGACAAAATAGTTATTTTTAGAAAGGTGAATATAGACTAATTTAAGTTTGTCCTTTAGATATTTTTTTTTTTAAGTACACAATTCGTTTATGTTATTATTTATATACTTGTTATATTTAATGCAGGGAATGACATTATGTTCCATTTGTTTACTAAGAACCTTATGATTGTGGTTTTGGGTCTAAAAAGGCTTTTGGGTGTGACCTATTTTAAGAAAGCGACTTTTCTTTGACACTAAGCTAATCAAAGTTAACATTTTCTCTCACATAGAATCAAATTATTTGTTCCATGATATTGACCCCAATACCCTAAAAAAAAAATTGTTGATTATCATAATTCATTTCGATTCAATTTGGTCCAGTTCGATTTAATTTAATTTGGTTTGGTCTGGTTTAATTTGATATAGTTTGATTTGGATCCGATTTTGTTCAATATATTTCATTTCACTGACGGTTCGGTGCAATTGACTAATGGGTCTTTCTTCCTACACCTCCAAGCATTTCTTCTGCACCTCCAAAAAATTTTTAAATTCCCAAAATACCCTTTGACCATTTAAAGAAACTCACAGACATCACACCCCCAAAAATACTTCCGGATGTCGACTTTCGGAAGTCAAAATATATGACTTCCGGAAGTCAAAATCATCACCGGAAGTCGACTTCTGGAAGTCAAAAATCAACACCGGAAGTCAATTTTCGAAAATCAAAAATCATTACCGAAAATTGACTTCCGGAAGTCAAAAATCATCACCGGAAGTCGACTTCCGGAAATCAAAACACAATACGGAAATCGACTTCCGTATATAAAAAATATTAGATATTTTAATTTATTTTATTTTTTAAAACACGTATTAAAAATTATAAAATATAAATTTTAAAAAATAAAAAAATAAGTAATAAAAATACTAAATAAAAAATTAAAAATAAAATTAAAAAACAATTTAAATTCAAATAATAAAACTTTAAATTTAATATATATATATA
>Ga0099823_1004124_pt1 | contig 14065 bp, 22 predicted proteins | sample CowpearedBW_FD_76831 | JGI IMG/M metagenome (GOLD analysis project Ga0099823, IMG submission 76831) | Root nodule microbial communities of legume samples collected from California, USA - Cow pea red BW | ecosystem: Host-associated > Plants > Roots > Nodule | place: USA: California | collected...
GAGAAAGGTCATCTCAAACATTGATGAGAAGGATGGCTCGAGAAAGCAAATATAAAGAGTGTGTACGTGCTGCAATTCACCAAAAACGAGCTGCTGCTGAAATGAAACGACTTGGATTGCTAGAAGCTGAGAAAAAGAGGGCTCAGGCTCGAGTCTCGCAGGTGATACATGTGGCGAAGTCTGTATCTCACCAGCGTGAGATTGAGAGGAGGAAAAAGAAGGATGAGTTGGAAGATCGATTGCAAAGGGTATGGTGTTCACTTGAAGTTCCTCTTCTTTTTATTTTTCTTTTCCTTTCCAGAGTTAGGGGGGTGGTTGTGGTGGTCATCAATGCACTTGTTATTAAGTCTCTGAAATTATATTGGTTAGGCAAGAAGACAAAGAGCTGAATATCTCAGGCAGAGGGGAAGACTGCGTGGCTATGCCCATGAGAATCGGAATAGAATGTCAAAGCAAGCAGAATATCTTTCCAGAAAACTAGCAAGGTTTATTTGCATTTAAATATTGATATATCTTTGTTAGGTCATGTAGAAAGCTTTACTAATTTCACTCTCTGACGTGGACATTTGGAATCTTATCACTGTCTTTTATAGTTTTCATTTTGGACTGGAGTAGATTTGAACTAAGCTATAAATTTAATGTAGAATGAATTTAATGTTTGAAGTTTTATTCCTCCATCAGGAAGAGGCTTAAAGGATGTATTTGAGTTGCTTTTTGCTAGATATTGATATAGGGAAAAGGTTTCCTAACTTTATTTTCTTATTTAAGGTGCTGGAAGCGGTTCCTGAGGCAAAAGAGAACAACGTTCACCTTGACTAAAGCATATGATGTGCTGGGCATTAATGAGAAATCTGTTAAGTCCATGCCATTTGAACAGCTTGCTGTTCTGATTGAATCAGCTTCTACCCTTCAGACTGTGAAAACTTTGCTTGACCGGTTTGAGAGTCGCCTCAAAGTGACTACAGCAGTTGCTCCTGCCAATAATTTGTATAGCTTGGACAACATTGATCACCTTCTTAAACGAGTTGCTTCGCCCAAGAAAAGGGCTACTCCCAGGAGACCTGTTAGAAGCAGAGGGGCAATGAAAGTAGATTCAGGCAGAGAGTCAAACAATAGCTTAGCTAGGTCGTCAAGGTATCCTGTGAGAGTTGCTCTTTGTGCTTATATGATATTGGGTCATCCAGACGCAGTTTTCAGTGGAATGGGAGAACGTGAGATTGCTCTAGCCAAAGCTGCACAAGAGTTTGTCCACATGTTTGAGTTGTTGATAAAGATTGTATTAGATGGGCCAGTACAGAATTCTGATGAAGAGTCTGTCTCAGCAGCTATGAAGCGCTGTACCTTCAGATCTCAGCTTGCTGCTTTTGATAAAGCTTGGTGCTCATACTTGAATTGTTTCGTGGTATGGAAGGTTAAAGATGCTCGATCACTGGAGGACGATTTGGTAAGAGCAGCTTGCCAGCTTGAAGCTTCTATGATTCAAACTTGCAAGTTAACTCCAGAAGGAGCTGTTGCTGATAAGCTTAGTCATGATATGAAAGCTATTCAGCGTCAGGTAATGTTCCACATCAATAGTTTAGTAGTTTCTTTGTGAATTATATATGTTGTTGATGAACATTTTTTATTGGAACATTAATGATTTTTAAAACTAACTGTAGTATATTGAAGTCTTTAAGATTTTTATCTTTGTTTTTGCAATTAATGCAGGTCTCTGAAGATCAAAAACTTATGAGAGAAAAGGTGCAGCATCTGAGTGGAGATGCTGGTATTCAGCGAATGGAGTCTGCACTCTCTGAAACAAGATCTAGATACTTTGGAGTGAAGGATGAAGGAAGTCCTGTGAGGTCTCCAGTGATTTCATCTGAGACTGCAAGCCCAACTCCATCATCTGAAAGAAGTATTCCAGAAGAAGGTAGTAATCATAGGACTGCAAGGCCAACTCCATCAAGTGAAAGAAGTATTCCAGATGAGAGTAGTAATCAAAGGACAAGTCGAGTAGTTCGCTCCCTCTTTAAGGAGACAAATACTTCTCCTGGAGAGTCTAGCTTCTCTGCTCCCATAACCAGTTCAGATAGTCAGCTCTACCCTTCATCTGAAAAGTTACGGGCAGATAATGAGGTTGTTGTAAATGAATTTCTGCACGATCACAAGTATAGTGTTACTAATGGTCTTGATGTCCCTGATCACACTCAAAACAGCATTGAGGTCAGTACATGTTTGTATAAATGTGACCATTGAATTAATGGCTGATTTTGGATGAAGCTATAGTTTGAGGCTCTTCCTTAGGCCTTTGATGTTGATCTGCTCATATTATCCCACCAACTACAGTTTGATTCACCCATATATTTTTTTTATCTTCCAGGGGAAAATAAAACAGGCAATGGAGAAGGCCTTTTGGGATGGTATCATGGAATCTGTTAAGCGGGACCAGCCCAACTATGACCGGATAGTTCAACTCATGGGAGAGGTTAGGGATGAAATTTGTGAAATGGCACCAAAAAGCTGGAAGGAGGATATTTTTTCTGCCATTGATCTAGAAATTCTTTCTCAGGTATATATTCTCTTTCTTGGAGCCTGTGATGGCTATTAGATGCATGATTGGCGTATACCTTATAATATTTTATCCTTTTCTGACATTTTCTGCATACATGAAGGTGCTGAAATCAGGTAACCTGGATGTTGATTATCTTGGGAGAATTCTTGAGTTTTCACTCACGAGTTTGCAGAAGCTCTCAGCTCCAGCCAATGAGGAGATGATGAAAGCTACACACAAGAAACTGTTTCATGAATTGGGTGAAATTTGTCAATCAAGGGATGGTTCAAACAATTCTTGTGTTGTAGCCTTGGTGAAGGGCTTGCAATTTGTCTTCCAGCAGATTCAGGTCTTTTTGCTTAGCCTTCTCTTATTCGTGCACTTTGCTTAATTTTATAACTGAAATTTACTTGGTCAATATGTCATTTTATCTTCTGCTCGGTAATTATTAATTATAGATGCTTTTTTGAAAGCATTCAGTAACACTGCTTGGTTAAGCAACTAAATTTTGCTCGATCAATGCGTTCATGCTTTTCCTTTTTCTTTTTATTAGTTAGGAATTTTGGATGCTTCTAGTATAATAAATTCTCCGAAATCACTTGAATACTGCTGCTTTCAATTGTAGTTGTTTTAGTTAGCTGCAATGCATTGAATAGCTTGAGATGGGTTGCAATTTGTTAGCCATAGATAAGCACAATCTTTCTATCAATGTTACTTTGTTTGTGCGTTGTTCTTAATTATTGTGATCTTCTGTTAGCTCGAAACCATATTTTTAGGGCATATTTTTCCATTGAACATACCGAGTTTGGATCCTGCAGTATGGAATTTATTTTGAAGATATTCAGCAGACATTTTCTAGCTTGTTAATATGTCTTAGGTTGGTTTTATAATTTGTGACAAGATTAATTGTTGTGACAGATTCTTAAGAAAGAGATAAGCAAAGCTCGAATAAGGTTAATGGAGTCTTCGGTGAAGGGGTCTGCTGGTCTGGACTACCTCAGGAATGCCTTTGCTAACAAATACGGATCTCCTTCTGATGCCAATACCTCTATTCCTTCCACGCTGAGATGGATTTCATCTGTTTGGAATTGCAAAGAACAGGAATGGGAAGAATACGTGAGATCCTCGGCAGCATTGGCCTCTAATTCATCCCAAGAATTGCTTCCTTCAACTACTCTCAGAACTGGGGGGAATATTTTACTCAAAACAACTGGCAGTCCGATGGCCCTTTCACTTGATGGCGCCAATGCTAAAGGTTCTAAATTGAAAAACTTTGATTTTCTATTCTTCAATTGGCTTTAAAGATGTTTACTTTCTACTTGAAGAAAACACTTATTTTGATACCTACTTGAATGTTATTCGATCAGGTGATCAACATCCAGAATGCAAAGGAGAACCTGTTGATCTGGCTGTGAGACTAGGCTTGTTAAAATTAGTAAGTGGAATATCTGGTTTGACTCAAGATGATCTACCAGAAACTTTATCTCTTAACTTCTCAAGGCTGAGGTCTGTTCAGGCTCAAATTCAGAAGATTATTGTGATTTCTACAAGGTAAAACATATTTGTTCTGAGATGATGTCTTCACACTCTCTTAACTGTAAAATTTATGCTGGTGACGGTACTATATTTGACTAATATCATCTATATTCTGGGAATGCCAGCATTCTCATTCGCAGACAGATTGTGGTGAGTGAAAAGACAGTTGCTAGACATGCAGATATGGAAAACTTAGTGTCTAAGTGTGGTGCAGAACTGTTGAATCTCCTAGACCGCGTTGAAGATGCTGATATAAACGATATAGTAGAAGTGATATGCAATTTGCCGAAGATAGAGGGTGAAGAAGCAAGTAAAGTTGAGTCAAGAAAATTGGTTGCTGCTAGGATGGTAGGAAAGAGCCTACAAGCTGGGGATGCTGTTTTTGAGAAGGTATCTAATGCTGTGTACTTAGCTTTGCGTGGAGTTGTTCTTGGGGGAAGTGGGGCCCGTGGGAGGAAATTGGCAGAAATGGCTCTCACAAAAGTTGGGGCTGCTTTTCTGACTCACAAGGTAGTGGAAGCTGCTGATGTTTTGATTGTGGCAGCCACTATTTCAGTTGGTGTTCATGGGCCATGGTATAAACAATTGGCCGATACCATGTGATATATTGGGCAACTACATTCATAATTATAATAATTACACACGTTTGTACATAGGAGTGTGTAAAGTTGTAAGCTCTGTGTATCTTATCTTAGGTCTGTAGAGAAGTGACATTGTTTGTAGTAGAATTCTTTTCATTTAACAGACAGAAATGTACATATGTGTCTTTCTCAATCTTTTAACATTAAATTGCTAATTTATGATTGGGACTTCACAACTTGTTATATATATATATATATATTCTCAGTTACTGACACTAGGTTTAAATATTCTCTGCAAGTAATGCTATCAAAATCAAATTATAAGCCAGCCAAAATCTGAAATTTCAGATGCTTACTTTACTGATTTTTCAATTTGACTATTTTTTCCTGTCGTGTCTACCTATGCAAGTTATTTTAGTTATATGATTTACTATTTAATTTTAAAAACTGTGATTTTACCAATATGACTGGATTAAGTAGTTATTTAGGACCCACAATAGAATAAGAGAAGAAAGGATGGGCAAGAAAGATGTGAGAACTGTTTTTAACATTTGTTGCTTTTGTTGATAGATTAAATATTAAATATTCATCTATAAAAGGATTGTTATTGGATAAATTAGCTTAAATGTTTTATGGATTAGAATAGACTAATGAAAAAAAAAAATTGTTCTGTATTATGATTCAAATTAAAATTTATCCAATCATTTTTTTTTTGTAACAAATATACGATCGTATTTACAAGACCCTTTCGTTGACGATATTCATCGTTTGTGTGTTTTGATTCTACACTTAATATGGATACGTTCTCAAGTCTTGTCACATTGCAGGGTCCTTTTATCAACGTTTTACAAAGAAACATGGCTAATGTTTTCAAACAATTAGAAGGCTAGTTTAATGTATCAGAAATGTCAATTTGGTTTTTGAACCACTAAAAGAAGATAATATAAGGAAAACAAAATATGAAAAATTTATAAAATCTCGTAAGACTTTAAGAAATATCAATAAAAAAAATATATTGGTTATTACTTCGGAATACAAAGCCTTTACCAATTGAAGATACCACCTTTACAATTTCACTATCTTTTTACAGTTATCCTCAGATTTAACCAAATTAAATTGTAACCTCTTCACCGTACAAGTTAACTTTGATGGTGGTTGTAGAAATACAAGTAATACAGTTTTCCTCGTTGATCTGCGTATAATAGTTATCTTCCACTCGTGCGATGCAATAAACCATAAATTACTGCAAGCTTGGTATACATAGTCCGAAGGGGCATGACAATAATATGATTGTGTATCATTTCAAGATGTTGTCCATTGAGGTAGTGCTCCCCCAGAAGCATTTTTACAAGTCACCTGATCTAATGCATCAATTTCTATGAGGTCGAAGTCTAGGTCTTCGTCATGGCATCCATGAAAATAATCTTCCTCTGCAGAATCATATATCACAGTTTTTCTATTTTGCTTCTTTATAGTCCTTTTCTTAGAACGACCTGTACTATTGGTGAGGGCGTCATCGTCCTCAGCATTATTAAACTCTCGTCTCCTTTTCCCAGAATCTGCACTGCCTTTGCTGTCGCTACTGGCTTTATCCAACTTGTAATATTCATTTATGGTATTCTCAATGGTTTCCAGTATCTCATCCCCATACTTGCTTACCTTTGCCCTGTGTTAAACCAGAATTAATTAATGCTTATTCACCAACAAGGAGACGACTATTCTCAGAACAAACTTACTTGCCAATGCCATTGATATCGAGGAGTTCTTCTTTGGTTCTCGGCACTCTCTTGCTCATATGCTGCAACGTGGCATTACTGAATAGAAACAGAAGCTTATTAGATGCGTGTACAACACATACATCATATCATGTAATAAAGCAGAATTGGATTTATTACGCAAATTTTAATTTTCAATTGCATTCCTTATAATCCTGCCCTATAGAGTAAATGAATCCAAAATGGAGATACCGTAACTTATTACAAAAAGAAAATGTCTAATAAATTTTACCCAAATATGTGGTGAGCAAAAACACCATCTCCAGCTTCTTTGACAAGAGTTGTCCTCAACATACGCAGAGCAGTGTATAACTTGGCTGAAAGATTCTGAAGCAGATTTCTTTTTATATATAATTCAAAAACAGATAGAAATTGCAACAAGCAAACTGAAAAATAACCCATGTCATACCAAATCCACTTCGGTTTGAGGCTGAGGAGTGTTAATTGGAATAACATTCGGCTTCCCAGATGTCAAAGAACCCTTGGCTGGAGTTGCATCAGATTTCCCTGGTTTTAATAATGCCTTTACAGAAGATGGAAATCTACAGCAGTTGAAAAATTCCATGAGTAGTAGATATGAACAGAGAAAAACACGCGTGCATTGTGAACTTGAAGCCATAGAAAGCTTAGACATAGATTCAAGTGAAATTGATCTCATATTTTATAAAAGCCTTCACATACAAAGAAAAAGGAACTTTCACGGAAATATGTTCAGCCACTGTAAGAATTAGCCCTTCTAATTCAACAAAATTAAGCAAGAAACAGCTTAATGAGATTGACAAACCTCAATATAATTCGGTGCCCAGCAAACAGATTACAGACCTTGAGCTCATTTACCTGACATTTTTTAATGCTTTAGAAAACTTAACAAGATGTAAAAAATAACATTGGAAGCACTATGAGAAAATATTAAAACTCAGTAAAATTGCAGTATATAACATGTGCACTGATACCTTCAATATTGACGATATCGATCCATAATAATCACTTTTCTTTACTTCTTCCACAAGAATATCCTCGACAACAAGATGATGCAATATACGGGAAGCCTCACCCTTAGCTAGATGCTTTCCAGCACCATGAAGGCTCACTTTCTCATGCCGATTTTTCTTAACCTTTGTTTGACATTAGAAGTACACTATCAAGAACGATAATATATTTCAAAGAATGAAAAAGAAAGAAAACAAAATAAATGCTTATGGCGTACCATTTGGCTAAAGGAACCACGATAGACTTCTAATATATGAGATGATGAGAACCTCTGTCCCGTTAGCTTAACAAGTTCAACCTAAGCATAAGACAACAAAAAAGTAATTGAAACTGCAAACCAGAGGACTCAAATATTACATTCTAATAGAACATCAATAAAGAATATGTTGATAGAAAATGTTTCCAAACCAATTGCTTTGCTATCTCTGTGACATCCTTCTCAATAAAATTTGTGATCTTCAAGCAATTATCACACGTTTTATGACAAGTTGAAGAATTGAACTTCTCCCCAAAATGAACAAGCTGCAGAAGGCGTCGACAATCGACATTATTTTCACAATAACTAACCTGAGGCAGTTGAAGACAAATATTTAGTGATATAATAATAATAACAATAATAATAATTAGAATCTCAATTTTTTAAAATTTACCATTCGCATAAGGTTTTCGGTGTTTGTTTCTAGTATGCTTCCAGGATTTATCATATTTGAACGATTGTGTCCAGATACCATGGGACTTTGCTCTATTGCTCCTTGACTTAACATAAGCTTGAATCGTATCTGTAAATATGAGATGCAATTATACATAACCAATAAAGGAAGTTGAGTAAGGAAATGGGATCTCAGTCATAACTCGTTTCATTTAATTTCCGGTAATATGAATGCTAACTTAGGTTCAGAAACAAACAAATTAAAATACAAGTAAAAGGGTTGTGATTGATACTAACATAATCACTATAGTTATAATATAATACACAGGATGAACGTTGACCATCTCTACCAGCTCGGCCACATTCCTGAAAGGAAAGTAAGAAGCATGCTCGTAAGCCAACAAAAGAAAAAACTAAATACCTAACATATTTGATATTCTGTCAGTACCTGATGATAGCCTTCAATAGATTTTGGGAGAGAATGGTGAATTACAAATCGGACATCGGGTTTATTAATACCTGAAATACCAAGTATAAAATATGATCTCATACAATTAATCAATGCAATAGGCAGTAGCAAGGAAGTAAATATACCCATTCCAAATGCTACTGTAGCACAAATTATATTGATTTCATCTTTGCTCCACTGCTGTTGAACAAAGGCACGCTGAGCAGGATCCATGCTACCATGATAAAATGCACATTTATGTCCACATTCCTGAACAATGAATATAACTAGATAATGTATTCACAAGCTAAACGAATTGATAGCAGCTTCCACATTTATTTATTTTTCAATCAAAAAAATGAATCAGTTTGTTAAAACTGGGTTCCACAGGAAGGTCACCAGATTGCACTTATGCTTTCGTCAGATACCCACATCTTCATGCAGAAACAGTGAAACAAAACAAAAAAAACATGAACCATGATGAAAAATGAAAGTAAAGCTAGAGCAAGCCAGAAAATCACAGCCAATTCAACATATTATACTTTCTAGTCAATATACAAATGTGAAATAATAAGAACTAACCTGCAAATTGCTAGCAACCTTTTCACAGTCCATTCGCGAAAGACAATAGATAATGCCACATTCATCAAAATGATTCTCTCTAATGAATTTGTCAATATCTTCCAAACACTTTTTGGTCTTGGGGACAACAGAATACCTGCAATGTTAAAAAAGAACATGATGCATCATCCATTGAAGGTTTAACAAGAAGTCAATTCTTCATTTAACACACCATAAGTTTGGGCGATTAAAACTTTGCCGAAAAACAATGCAGTTAACAAGACCAAGTGCTTGCACAACATCTTCTTTTACGCTAGCAGTTGCTGTAGCTGTTAAAGCTAAAACTGGAGTATTCGGGAATTTCTGTTTCAATATACCAAGTCCCTGGTGAAATCAAGAGTAACAATTAAAATTTAAACAATACACTATCATAGATTTGCATCAATTTGAAGGGTACAAAAGCTCCAACCTGATAGTCTGGTCTAAAATCATGCCCCCATTGGCTCACACAGTGAGCCTCATCAATTACAATCCTTGCAAGTAACTCACGAAAATGTAAATTCTCTAAGTGTCGCAAAAGATTATCACTTCTGCAGTCAAAGTAAAAACAATAGCATCATGAAAAAAATGAAGAATATGACTCATAAGTTAAATGTTTCATAGAATAGAGAGCAATCAATGATGGCACTCACTTGACAACCTTTTCAGGTGTCACATATAATAACTTGTATTTACAGTAATCAGAATTAAGTTCTCGGAGGATCTCCTGCTGTTCAGTCCATTCCATATTGGCACTTAAGTAAGCAGCTGGTATATTTGCCTGTAAGCCAAGCCAACAGGAGCAAATAAACATCTATCTATCCGAAAAACACAGGGCAGAAAGAGAAAGCAAGCAAGTTACAAAATCAGCAATACCTGCAGTAAGTGCATTATTTGATCCTGAATAAGGGACACAAGAGGAGAAATTACTAATGTTATACCATGACAAATAAGAGCCGGTAACTGCAAGACAAGACATTGTAAGATGACAGTTTTGGTAAAATCTAGACAAATATATCAATAAAACCAATAAAATGAGATAGGGAATAGGCCATAAATTGAAAGAGGTCTTTAGAAAGATCATACTACCTGATATGTCAGACTCTTTCCACCACCAGTGGGCATCAGAACAAAAACATCAGATCCACTCATTGTGGCATTAATGACCTCTCTTTGATTGGGGCGAAAGGAATGATTTCCAAATACTTTTTTATTATTAACCTGTAAGCAAATAAAAAAGTTAGTAAGATGAGTTACGTTCACTGGAAACTGACAATAACTCAGTTAAATACCTCTAACTCTTTTGTCCAAGGAAAATCATGGCTGCTCCAGCGTTTGTCTCCAGAACCTTCAATGTAATTAACTTCAATAATCTTTGGGATGAACGCCTCCCGCTCCACCGGACCCGATGATATGCTATAATTGTCTAAAGAAAAAGATGGAAGAGACTGGAATGTTGAACCACATGTCCCGATACCCATATAAGCCTGGGTATCATATCGCTTGGATCCATTACAGGCACCAGTTTGCTGAGGTGTTTCATACACAGATGATGTAGATGGTGCCGTGGATGCAGAAAAATGTGACTTTTGCCTTTCCTCGTTAAGATTACCAGATTGAATATATTTTTCTAGTTGTTGAATTTGCTTATTCAGCTGTGACCTAGCATTAGGGACTTGTTTTATTTTCAACTCAAATGCTATTCGATTAAAAAAGAATCTGCTGTAAACTTTTTATGCATAATAATTTAGCATAACAAAACTATAAATTAAAAGAAAAACAAAAATGAAAATGTTACAAACAATGTAATTCCAAGGGAAATCCACACCTATCATGGCGAAGCTTTGTTAACTGTGTAGAATTGAGGTTTTCACCATTGTCAAGCAGTTCATTGGAGATTGCAATTAGATTATCCTTCAATCCCTGCAAATGAATTGCTGCTTCAGGGCAAAGCCCTAACTGCATCCAGTTTTAGGATTAGGCCTATCAATCTGACAAATAAACATGGATAACTTGTGAAAGATCAAAATACCTTGTACCCATGGATGCAATCTACACACAGGTCTGGTGGCAAAATATCATCCCCCTGTCTAGCACATTCATCTTTATGTGCATTTGATGTTACAGGAGGAAACTTGGATATTGACGACGTGGGAGTGCTGGTCGACTGGTATTTCTCAACTATTTGGTCAACATCAATGTTCTTAAAGGCAACCAAAAGCAGGACGGAAACAAAGAGAGAAAAATCAGCATCTACATGGATGTAAGCAGTTAGGATAAACTTGACAACGTAACGGTTTATTTTTAAGAAAAAGCAACAAAGCAGTTATACTAACTAGGGACAAAAGGACATGATTACAGAGTGAATAAAATGGCCAAACACCCTCGCCAGTTTCCACTTCACAGAAGAATTGTGCAAACTACTTGGAATAACCAACATACATTCATCAGCAAACTAGTAGTAAAAGACTGAAAGTTAAACTAACTGGTACAAAATTATGTATGACTGCAACTAAAAACTATGAAAGCCCTCTGATTTTATGATCAGTTCATTCAAAAACAATAAAATCAAGCAAGTTGCAACAAATTGTTGGCAGTTCTAACTTGCAAGCCTAGTGAGACCCAAATGATTTTGACTCATTTAAATTAATCAAAGCGTACTAAATTACCTCAAGTATGTTATCATCATCAATATCTCCAGACATGCAGTTAGAAGACTCGTTGATTTGGCCTGTGTACTTATTATGATTGTTCAATGAACCATCCAAACCCCAAGTATTTCCGCTAACAACTGGAATGGCAGTGACATCAGGACACATACGGTTGTCATTCTGATAGCCTCCGTGGATGGGTACTGTTCTCGTATTCTCATGACTCTGCTGATTAACATTGACAGATTTTCCAGGTTGTACATAGTTCCTACTAGAATTTTGTAGACTTGAAAGAGCATCCCAAGCCTGTCATGAATTGTTTCAACAGAAGTCATTGCAAACTATAGAAGTCTCAAATAAGAACATTTACACTTGCAAACTACTCGCTTTCATATAACAGTTATACTACTATACCTTGTCAAATTGTACTCTCTGTGAAACTTGAATATTTTCACTTCGTTGAAATACAAACCTGAGACAATTGACGCATTAGAGAGCACGCTGAAACTGAGCTGAAATCCATATATTAATCTAGCATATCAAGTTCCACAGAAATAGCACAGCCACAGTTGACAAAGGAAACAAAAAATAAAATCCTTTCAAAAACTATCTCAACACTGACCAGCAAAAAGTGGAGTAAGAAGATCATAATCCAAGATGGTAACTTTGAATAGATACAAATTTAAACCAACATCTACCATGTTACACCGCCGTATTAGCAAAGCAATAATAGTCGATTGAAGTAGATGGAAATTAAGACAGAATTAATGTCTTGGCAACCCCTGGGAACGAAATTGCTCTCCCTGTATACGACAAAACTAATGAAGCCCCAAAGCCTAGTCATTCCACGAAAGACCTATAAATCCCATTGTCTGGGAACTTTGGACATGAAACTCTGAACTAACTGGCAATATAACAAAGTACGAAAATGAATTACTGTTGAAGTAAAAGGCATACCCGGAAGTCCCAGGGTTCGGTTCTCGGTGGCGGGGCTTCTTAGGCGGAAGAGAGAACAGAAAATTAGAGCTCAAAAACTTCTCTTGGGAGGAGAAATTCTCATGAGCATTGGCATGCTGCAACCAGTCCCTGTTATTCTCTTTAACAGCCCGAACTGAATTGGCTTCACTGTGAACATTCCAAAACCTAATTAGAGACTAACTATAAATGATGAACCACAAAGAAGGTAACAAATAAAGCGAACCCAAGCATCATTACCCTTGTCTCATTTGAGTAGCAACCAAAACAACACATTCCCTGCAGAATCAGAACTCAAATTGAATTACAGCAACACGGCGCAATAATAATGAACAAGAATTAAGAAAAAAGCTCGTTGGCGTGCCTCAGCAAAATATGGACATCGGTAAATGGAAGAAAAATGCAATGGAGATTGCAACGTTGAGTGGAAGAAGAGCGATTCGAATCAAAACCCTAGAAAAATGATTGAGGAGAAAAGTTGGCCATTGAAAGAGAGAGATCCAAACAATCGTACGGAAGAGAAGAGAGCGAGCTTTTCCAAAGCATTGGCGGGATTTTTCATTTCAACGAATCTACGTCTGCAAAATCTTAAACTTTTTTTTTTTCTTTTTTTATAACCTAATAAAATAAAATATAAAAAATTGCATAAAAAATACTGTCGAAAATTTTTTATCATTCAATTAGCGGTATATTCAACTCCCGCCAGGTGGGTTTTTGAGACAATGACAGAAGAGGGAAAGCTAGAATTTTTAACTTTTGTTTTTAAAAGTTAATTTTTTACTTTGTCTTAAAAAGTATAAGAAGTTAAAATTTCCATATTTTTAATCCAACATCATTAATGGTTGATGTGATAAAATAAATAATTACATTTAAAATAAATACAGAAGAAACACATTCATAAAGGTTAAAATTTCTACAAAATTTGAATTTATAATAATATAAAGTGTAGATAATGACGGGCAGATAGAATACGGGTAATAGCTCCTTTGTACTTTACCTGTTGGATAAATATTCACTCTGTATCCGTACCAACATTTGTCGGATATCCGTTATGTGGATACCCGTCTATTTTTTTTATATCCACGGGTATCCACGGGTACCTGCAGATATTTACAAAATTATTTAAAAAATAAATATTTAATTATAAATTAAAATAAAATACATCACTGTCATAAATTTTAACTAAAGTTCAAACAATCTCAAGTTCATACAAGTCCAAATAATCATAAAAATAAATATAAAATAACATTCAACACAATGAAAATCCTTTAATTAGCGCTTTGATCAACAAACTCACTTTCTCCGATTGATTTATGAGAAAAAAAAC
>Ga0099823_1004125_pt1 | contig 14065 bp, 20 predicted proteins | sample CowpearedBW_FD_76831 | JGI IMG/M metagenome (GOLD analysis project Ga0099823, IMG submission 76831) | Root nodule microbial communities of legume samples collected from California, USA - Cow pea red BW | ecosystem: Host-associated > Plants > Roots > Nodule | place: USA: California | collected...
AAAAAAGGACCCAATTGAACAAAATTGACGAAAATTGGGACCTATTTGAACACAAAACCAAAATTAGGACTTGTTTCAAAAAACTTGACGAAAATTGGGACCAAAAAGGTATTTTAACCTTTTTTATATGGGCTCGTAATTAAGGTTTCCTTAATTGAGGTCAAATTTCTTTTTTAACTTGATTACTGACCTCTTTTACCTTAACTACAAATATCTAATTCTTGTGTTGCGTTTGCCTAACTAGTGTGGTCGTGCGTGTGCAACTCGATCGGTCGTGACTTTGTGCCCTAACAGCCAAATGAGAATGGCAAGTCATGGCTGGTGTTGCGAAGGGCCACAATGTGCAATCATGGTTGCAAACATCAAGAAGAATCTCAATGTGATTTTCAGTTAGTTGTTGGCAAAGCAAATATGGCATGAGGTCACCCTGGCGTCACGCGTTGCCTTCGATCGCTCGGTTTTGAGCTCTTATTATCACTCCAGATAAATTACCACATCAAGTAGTCACAACTTCAATCCCGGCTTTCAGCCGCTCAATTTTTGAGCTCTTTTTATCATTCTAGAGAAATTGCCACATCAAGTAGTGACGACTTCAATCCCAGTTGTTGGATCATTGGATAACTAGCGATGTGGTTAGGGTGGCTCGGTTTGACGTCGATTGGTGTTGCGTGAACTTCTTTGAGTGTCGATTAGCTATTATGGGGGATTGGACCCTACGGTACAAACTATAAAATATAAATTAATAGAATTTCATTTCACAACTTTTCTTATGAAAATGGCTAGTACCTAAAAACGAAATAGATGCATATAGAGGTGTCAATTTGGCCTAGCTCACAGGGCTTGGCCCTGACCCATGTGGGCTAAGACCAAAAAACCCACATCGAAAAAGGCACCCATCAAAGAAACCCACAAGGCCAAAAACCCTACAAAAGCCGTGTGGGTCAAGGCCGACCCATGGGCTTTCATCTTCAACATGAAAAATATATTATTTTTTAGGTTAAAATACCTTTTTGGTCCCAATTTTTGTCAAGTTTTTTCATATAAGTCCTAATTTTGGCTTTGTGCTCAAATAGGTCCCAATTTTCGTCAATTTTGTTCAATTGGGTCCTTTTTTGCTAACATTGTTTAAATCTTTAACGGCCATGACCAGTGACAGGCTAGATGACCCGGACACGCCAGATAACATAAACAGGCTCGACGATCCAGACAAGCACGATGACCCAGATGGACCTGACGAAGATGACAGTCCCGACGACCGAGACTACCCAGATGGCTTTGATAACTCGAATGGGCCAAACGACCCGATGGGCTCGATGTTCCAGACAAGCTAAACGATCCAAAAGGGCCTGATGACGCAGACAAGCTCGATGACCCGAAGGGTCATATCACCCGTCTAGGTCGTCAGGCCCGTCCGGGTCCACCAATCGTCCATGTCGTCGGGCCTGTCTGGTATGGCTGACCTGTGTTTGTCGGGTTGTTTGAGTCTTAAGGACCATCCACGTCATCAGGTTCGTCTGGGTTGTCGGATCAGTCTGGGTCATCGGGCTCGTCTGGGTCATCGGGCTCGTTTGGGTCATCGGGCCCGTTTGGATCTTTGAGCTCATCTGCGTTATTTGGCATGTCCGGGTCGTCTGGCCCATCCTGATCGTCGTGTACGTCTGCGTCGTCGGGCCCGTTTGGATCGTCCATGTCGTCGAACCCGTCCATGTCGTGGGGCTCTTTTGGGTCGTAGAGACCTTCCGTGTCGTTGGGCCTGTCGGGCTCGTGCGGGTCATGTGCCTGTCTGGATCATCAGGCCCATACAGGTCGTCGTTCCTGTCTAGGTCATCGTACTCGTTGGGCTTGTTCGGGTTTTCGGGCTCATCCGTCTTTGGGCCTGTCCATATCATTGAGGTCTTCTGGATCGTCGGGCTTGTCCAGGTCATATGACAACCCAAACAAGCCCGATGACTCGGACATGCCCGATGACTCGGACAGGCCCGATGACTCGGACAGGCCCGACGACTCGGACAGGCCCGACGACACAAACATGCATGATTAACCCGACAGGCCCGATGACGCGAACGTGCTTGACGATCCAGACGGGCTTGACGACTCAGACGAGCCCAACGACGCGGACAACACTGACGACTCGAACAGGCACAACGACCCAGACGAGGGCGATGACCCGGACATGCAAGACGACCTAGAGGTCCCGACGACTTAGAGAGTTTCGACGACCCAAACAGGCCTAACGGGCCAGATGACCTGGACGATCCAGATGAGCCCGAAGACGCGAACGGACCGAACCACAAGGATGGGCCAGACGACCTGGACATGCCAAATAACAGACGGGCTCAACGATCCAGAGAGGGATGATGACCCAGACATGCCTAACGTTCTAAACGGGCCCGATGACCCGAAGGGTCATATCACCAGTCAGGGTAGTCGGGCCCGTCCGGGTCGACCGACCATTCATGTCGTTGGGCCTATCAGTTTCGGCTGATTTGTGTCGATCGGGACGTCCGAGTCGTAGGGCCCCTCTACGTCGTCGCGCCCGTCTGGGTCCTCGGATTCGTCTGGGTAATCGAGTTTGTCCGGGTCATCGGGCTCATCTGGGTCGTCTGGGTCGTCGGGGTCGGCCGCGTCATCGTGCCCATCTGGATCATCGAGCCCGTCTGTGATATCTTGTATGTCCAAGTCGTCTGGCCCGTTTGGATCGTCCAGGTCGTCAGACCCGTCCGTGTCGTGGGGCTCTTTCGGGTCGTTCAGCCCTTTCGTGTCGTCGTGCCCGTCAAGCTCGTCGGGCTCGACCAGGTCATGTGCCTGTCTGGATCATCGGGCTCGTTGGGCTCGTTTGAGTTGCCCGGACCGTTTGGGTTTTTGGGCTCATCCGTCTTTGTGCCTGTCCAGATCATTGAGGTCTTCTAGATCGTCGGGCCTGTCCAGGTCATCTTACTTGTGTAGGTCGTTTGGCTGGACCCGATGATCCACACGGGCACGATGACCCGAATGGGCCCGACGATTCGGACGGGCCCAACGACACGAACAATCCATAATGACTCGAACAAGTTTGACAACGCAGACGGTCCCTTCGCGTCGGACAAGCCGACACAGATCGACACGATTAACCCAACGGGCCCGATGACACAAACAACCTAGACGATCCAGACAGGCTTGACGACTCAGACAAGCCCAATGATGCGGACGCCATTGACGACTCAAACAGACACAATGACCAAACGGGCGCGATGACCTGTACAGGCCGGACAACCAAGACGGGCAAGATGACCCAAACGGCCCGACGACTCAGAGAGGTTCGACGACCCAGATAGGTCGAACGGGCCAAATGACCTGGACGATGAAGACGAGCCTGACGATGCGAACGAACTTTACAACGAAGACGGGCTAAACGACCCGGAATGGCCAGATAACATAGACGGGCTCGACGATCCAGACGGGCCCGACAACGCAGACGGGCCCATCCGGGTCGACCGATCATGCATGTCGTTGGGCCTGTTTGGTTAAGCCGATCTGTGTCGATTGGGTTGTCCGAGTCATCGGGCCCGTTTAGGTCGTCGGATCCGTCCGGGTCATCGAGTTTACCCGAGTCATCAGGCTCGTCCGGGTCATCTGGGTCGTCGAGCTCGTCCAGGTCGTCGGGCTCGACCGGGTCATCGTGCCCATCTGGATCGTCGAAGCCGTTCGAGTTGTCTGGCCCGTCCTCATCGTCGGGTACGTATGTGTCGTCAGGTTCGTTTGGGTCGTCCAGGTCGTCGGACCCGTTCGTGTTGTGGGGCTCCTTCGGGTCGTTGTGGCCTTCCGTGTTATCGGGCTCATTAGGGTCGTCTCGATTGTTCGGCTTTTCAGGTTCATCCGTCTTTGGGCTTGTCCAGATCATTGAGGTCTTCTGGATCGTTGGGCCCGTCCAGGTTATCTTGCTTGTCCAGGTCGTCCGGCTGGACCCGATGATTCAAACGGGCACGATGATCCGGATGGACCCGACAATACAGACGAGCATGATTATCCCGACGGGCCCTATGACACGGACGAGCTTGACGAACCAGACGAGCTTGATGACCCGGCTGAGCCTGACCATGCGGACAACACTAGCGACTCAAACATGCACAACGACCCAGATGGGCGCGACGACCTGGACAGGCCGGACGACCAAGACGGGCAAGACGACCCAGAGGTCTAGACGACTCAGAGAGGTTCGACAACCTAAATAGGCCTAACAGGCCAAATGACCTGGATGATCCAGACGAAGCGAACGGACCACACAACGAGGACGGGCCAGACGACCTGGAATAGCTAGATAACAGACGGGCTCGACGATCTAGACAGGCACGATGACCCAAACGGGATAGATGTTTCAAACGGGCCCGACAACGCGGACGGGATCGATGACCCGAAGGGTCATATCACCAGTCCAGTTTGGCTGATTTGTGTCGGTCAGGATGGCCGAGTCGTAGGGCCCGTCTGGCTCGTCGGATCCGTCCGGGTCATCGGGCTCGTTCGGGTCGTCTTGGTCGTCAGGCTCGTACAGGTCGTCGAGCTTGACTGAGTCATCATACTCATCTGGATCGTCGAGCCCGTTCGTGTTATATGGCATGTCCGAGTTGTCTATCTCGTCCTCATCGTCGGGTACGTCCATGTCGTCGGACCTGTTTGGGTCGTCTAGGTCGTCAGACCCGTCTGTGTCATGGGGCTCATTCGGGTCGTTGAGCCCTTCCGTGTCGTCGTGCCCGTCAAGCTCGTCGGGCTCGACAGGGTCATGTGCCATTCTAGATCATCGGGCCCGTCCAAGAGGTCGTTCCTGTCCAGCTCGTCGTACTCGTCGAGCTCGTTCGAGTCGTCCGGACCGTTTGTGTTTTCGGGCTCATCCGGCTTTGGGCCTGTCCATATAATTGAGGTCTTCTGGATCGTCGAACCCGTCTAGGTCATCTTGCTTGTCCAGGTCGTCTGGCTAGACCCGATGATCCAGACAAGCACCCGTCCGTGTCGTCGAGCACGTTTGGGTCATCTAGTCGACGACCCGGACGGGCAAGATTAACCCAATGGACCCGTTGACAGGGACGAGCTTGATGAACCAGACGGGCTTGACGACCTGGTTGAGCTTGACGACGCGGACGACACTAACGACTCGAACAAGTACAACAAACCAAACGAGCGCGATGACCTGGACAGGCCGGACGACCAAGGTAGGCAAGACGACCCAAAGGTCCCGACGACTCAAAGAGGTTCGACAACCCAAACATGCCTAACAGGCCAAATGACCTGGACGATCTAGATGAGCCTGACGAGGACATGCAAGACGACCCGGACAGGCCAGATAATTGACAAGCTCGACGATCAAGACATGCACGATGACCCAGACAGGCACGATGACCCAGACGGGCTAGAAGTTCCAAACAGGCCCGACAAAGCGGACATGCCCGATGATACGAAGGGTCATTTCACCAGTCCGGTTCGGCCGATTTGTGTCGGTCAGGATGTCCGAGTCGTAGGGCCCGTCTGACGCGTCGGATCTATCTGGGTCATCGAGTTCGTCTGGGCCATCGGGTTCGTCCGGGTCGTCTTGGTCGTCAAGCTCGTACAGGTCGTCGGGCTTGACTGGGTCATCGTACCCATCTGGATCGTCGAGCCCGTCCGTGTTATCTGGCATGTCCGAGTTGTCTGGCACGTCCTCATCGTCAGGTACGTCTGTGTCGTCGGGTTCGTTTGGGTCGTTCGGGTCGTTCAGGTCGTCAGACCCGTCCGTGTCGTAGGGCTCTTTCGGGTCGTTAAGCCCTTCCGTGTCGTTGCTCCCGTCAAGCTCGTCGGGCTCGACCGAGTCATGTGCCTGTCTAGATCATCGGGCCCATCTGGGACGTCGTTCCTGGTCAGGTCGTCGTACTCTCTAGGCTCCTTCGGGTCGTCCGAACTGTTTGGGTTTTCGGGCTCATTCGTCTTTGGGCCTGTCCAGATAATTGAGGTCTTCTGGATCGTCCAGCCTGTCCAGGTCGTCTGGCTTGACTCGATGATCCAAACAGGCACGATGACCCGAATGGGCCCGACAACCCAGTCGGGCACAATTAACCTGACGGGCCCGATAACACGAACTAGCTTGACGATCTAGACGGGCTTGACGACCCGGATGAGCCTAACGACGCGAACGACAATGACGACTCAAACAGGCACAACGACCAAAACGGGCGGGATGAACTGGACAGGCCGGACGACCAAGACGGGCAAGATGACCTAGAGGTCCCGACGACTCAGAGAGGTTCGACAACCTAAACAGGCCTAACGGGCCAGATGACATGGACGATCCAGAGGAGTCCGACGAAACGAACGAACCGGACAACGAGGACGGCCTAACGACCGGAACATGCCAGATAACAAACAGGCTCAACGATCCAGACAGGCATGATAACCCAGACGGGTTAGATGATCCAAACGAGCCCGACAACACGAACGGGCCCGATGACCCGAAGGGTCATCCCACCAGTCTGGTTCGACTGATTTTTGTTGGTCAGGATGTCCGAGTCATAGGGCCCATCCGCATAATCGGGCCCGTTTGGCTTGTCGAATCCGTCCGGGTCGTCTTTGTCGTCAGGCTCGTCCAGGTCGTCAGGTTTGACTGGGTCATCGTGCCCATCTGGATCGTCGAGCCTGTCCGTGTTATCTGGCATGTCCGAGTTGTTTGGCCCATCCTCATCGTCGGGTACGTCCGTGTCGTCGGGCCCGTTAGGGTCGTATAGGTCGTCGGAACCGTCCATGTCGTGGGGCTCTTTCTGGTCGTTGAGCCCTTTCGTGTCGTTGTGCCCGTCAAGCTCGCCGGGCTCGATCGGGTTATGTGCCTGTCGGGATCATCGGGCACGTCCAGGACGTCGTTCCTGTTTAGCTCCTCGTAATCGTCGGGGTCGTTTGAGTCGTTCGGACCGTTTGGGTTTTCGGGCTCATCCGTCTTTGGGCCGATCCAGATGATTGAGGTCTTCTGGATCGCCGAGCCCGTCCAGGTCATCTTGCTTGTCCACGTCGTCTGGCTGGACCCAATGATCCAGACGGGCACGATGACCCGAATGTGACCGACGACCCGGACGGGCCCAACGACACGAACAATCCAGATGCGCTTAATGACAAGAACGAGTCTGACAACGCGGACGGGCCCGTCAACTCGGACAAGCTGACACAGACGAGCTTGACGACTCGGACGAGCCCGACAATGCAGACGACACTAACTACTCAAACAGGCACTAAGACCCAAACTGACACGATGACCCGGACAGACCAGACGACAAAGATGGGCAAGACGACCCAGACGACCCGACGACTCAAAGAGGTTCGACGACCCAGACACGTCTAACGGGCCAGATGACCTGGACGACCAAGACGAGCCCGACGACGCGAACAACCAAACAACGAAGACGGGCCAGACGAACCGGACAATCCAGATTACATAGACAGGCTCGACGATCGAGACGAGCAAGATGACCCAGAAAGACCCGACGAAGATGACAGTTCCAACGACCCAGGCGACCCAGATGGCTCCGATAACTCGAATGGGCCAAACGACCAGATGGGGCTGACGTTCCGAACGAGCTAAACGATCCAAACAGGCCCGACGACGCAGACAAGCTCGATGACCCGGAGGGTCATATCACCCGTCTAGGTCGTCGGGCCCCTCCGGGTTGACCAATCGTCCATGTCGTTGAGCCTGTCTGGTACGGCTGAGCTATGTTGGTCAGGTTGTCCGAGTCGTAGGGCCCATCCGCGTCATCAGGTCCGTTTGGGTTGTCGGATTCGTCTGGGTCATCGGGCTTGTCTGGGTCGTTTAGGTCGTCAGGCCCATCCAAGTTGTCAGGCATGTCCAGGTCATACGGCCCGACCGGGTGATCGTGCCCGTTTGGATCTTTGAGCTCATCCGCGTTATCTGGCATGTCTGAGTCGTCTGGCCCGTCCTAATCGTTGTTTACGTTCGCATCGTCGGGCCTGTTTGGATCGTCCATGTCGTCGAACTCGTCCATGTCGTGGGGCTCTTTCGGGTCGTTGAGACCTTCCGTGTCGTTCTGCCTGTCGGGCGGGTCTGCGTCATGTGCCTGTCTGGATCATCGGGCCCGTGTAGGTCGTTGTTCCTGTCCAGGTCATCGTACTCGTCAGGCTCGTTCGGGTCGTCCGGATCGGTCGGGGTTTCGGGCTCATCCGTCTTTAGGCATGTCCAAATCATTGAGGTCTTCTGGATCGTCGGGCACGTCCAGGTCATCTTGCTTGTCCAGGTCGTTCGGTTTGACCCGACGACACATACGGGCACGATTAACCCGACAGGCCTGATGACACGGACGTGCTTGACGATCTAGTCGGGCTTGACTACTCGGACGAGCCCAAGGACTCAGACAACACTGACGACTCGAACAGGCACAACGACCCAGACGAGGGCGATAACCCGGACATGCAAGACGACCAAGAGGTCCCGACGACTTAGAGAGGTTCGACGACCCAAACAGGACTAAATGGCCAAATGACCTAGACGATCTTGATGAGCTCGAAGACGCGAACGAACCGAACCACAAGGATGGGCCAGGCGACCCGGACATGCCAAATAACAGACAGGCTCAACGATCCAGAGAGGGACGATGACCCAGACGGGCCTAACGTTCTAAATGGGCCCAACAACGCGAAGTGGCCCGATGACCCGAAGGGTCATATCACCAGTCAGGGTAGTCGGGCCCGTCCGGGTCGACCGACCGTTCATGTCGTTGGGCCTATATGTTTCGGCTGATCTGTGTCGATCGGGACGTCCGAGTCGTAGGGCCCCTCTGCGTCGTCGCGCCCGTCTAGGTCATCGGATCCATCCGGGTAATCGAGATGGTCCGGGTCATCGGGCTCATCCGGGTCGTCTAGGTCGTCGGGGCCGACCGTGTCATCATGCCGGTCTGGATCGTCGAGCCTGTTCGTGATATCTTGTATGTCCAAGTCGTGTGGCCCGTCCTCATCGTCAGGTACGTCCGCATCGTCGGGCCCGTTTGGATCGTCCAGGTCATCGGACCCGTCCGTGTCGTGGGGTTCTTTCGGGTCGTTCAGCCCTTTCGTGTCATCGTGCCCATCAAGCTCGTCGGGCTCGACCAGGTCATGTGCTTGTCTGGATCATCGGGCTCATCCAGGACTTCGTTCCTGTCCAGGTTGTCGTACTCGTTGGGCTCGTTTGAGTTGCCCGGACCGTTTGGGTTTTTGGGCTCATCCATCTTTGTGCCTGTCCAGATCATTGAGGTCTTCTGGATCATCGGGCCTGTCCAGGTCATCTTGCTTGTGCTGGTCGTCTGGCTGGACCCGATGATCCACACGGGCACGATGACCCGAATGGACACGATGACCCGAATGGGCCCGACGACCCGGACGGGCCCAACGACACGAACAATCCATAATGACTCGAACAAGATTGACAACACAAACGGTACCTTTGCGTCGGACAAGCTGACACAGATCGACACGATTAACCCAACGGGCCCGATGACACAAACAACCTAGACGATCCAAATAGGCTTGACGACTCGGACAAGCCCAATGATGCGGACGCCATTGACGACTCAAACAGACACAAAGACCAAACAGGCGCGATGACCCGTATAGGCCGGACAACCAAGACGGGCAAGACGACCCAAACGACCCGACTACTCAGAGAGGTTCGACGACCCAAACAGGACGAACGGGCCAAATGACTTGGACGATGAAGACGAGCCTGACGACGTGAACGAACTTTACAATGAAGACGGGCCAAACGACCCGGACAGGCCAGATAACATAGACGGGCCTCTTTCTAGTCGTTGAGCCATTCCGTGTCATCGTGCTCGTCAAGCTCATTGAGCTCGACCGGGTCATGTGCCTGTCTGGATCATTGGGCCCGTCCAGGACGTCATTCTTGTCCATGTCGTCGTACTCGTCGGGCTCGTTCGAGTCGTTTGGACCGTTTGGGTTTTCGGGCTCATCCATCTTTAGTCCTATCCAGATAATTGAGGTCTTCTGGATCGTCGAGCCCGTCAAGGTCATCCTGCTTGTCCAGGTCGTCTGGCTGGACCCAATGATCCAGACGGTCACGATGACCCGAATGAGCCCGACGACCCGGACGGGCCCAACGACACGAACAATCCAGATGCGCTTAATGACTCGAACGAGTCTGACAACGCGGACAAGCTGACACAAATGGGCAGGATTAACTTGACGAGCACGATGACACAGACGAGCTTGACGACTCGGACGAGCCCGACAATGCAGACGACACTGACTACTCAAACAGGCACTAAGACCCAAACTGACACGATGACCCGGACAGACCAGACGACTCAGAGAGGTTCGACAACCGAGACAGGCCTAACGGGCCAAATGACCTTAACGATCAAGACGAGCCCGACGACACGAACGAATCGGAGAACGAAGATGGGCCAGTCTACCCAAACAGGCCAGATAACATAGACGGACTCGACGATCCCGACGGGCACGATCACCCAAACGGGCCCGACATTCCGGACAAGCTAGACGTTCCAAAAAGGCCCGACAACGCAGACGGGCCTGATGAATCGGAGGGTCATATCACCTGTCCGGGTCGTCAGACACGTCCAGGTCGACTGACCGTCCATGTCGTTGGGCCTGTCCGGTTCAGCCGATCTGTGTCGGTCGGGTTGTTCGAGTCGTAGGGCCCATTCGTGTTGTCGGGCCCTTTTGGGTCGTCGAATCCGACCGGATCATCGAGTTCGTCCGGGTCATCAGGCTCATTCGTGTCGACCGGGTCGTCGAGCCCGTCCAGGTTGTCGGGCCCGACCGGGTCATCGTGCCCATCTGGATCGTCGAAGTCGTCCATGTTATCTGGCATGTCTAAGTCGTTTGACTCGTCCTCATCGTAGGGTACGTCCGTGTCGTCGGGCCCGTTTGGGTCGTCCAGGTCGTCGGATTCGTCCGTGTCGTGGGGCTCTTTTGGATCGTTGAGCCCTTCCATGACGTCGCGCCCGTCGGGCTCGTCCGAGTCATGTGTTTGTCTGGATCATCGAACCCGTCCAGGTCGTCGTACTCGTCCGGATCGTCGGACTCGTTCGGGTCGTCCGGAACGTTCGGGACTATATGTAGAGCAGAAGGTTAAAAAAACCAAATATGTCAATGTCAAGGCTGGTTTTTGCTGCTTGTATCTTCTCTATGCAGCAATTGCTCTAGCAGCTACTCCTGTAACATACATATTTGGTGACTCCTTGACAAATGTTGGGAACAATAATTTTCTGCAATATTCTTTAAGCCAAATCTAATTATCCTTGGTATGGAATTGATTATAGTGGTGGTCAAGCTACTGGAAGATTCTGGAATGGGAGGACTATTGGTGATTTCATATGTATTTTCTGCAACTCAACTTTTTCCTGTTTTTGTTGTTTTCATGTTGTTATGGCTTTGATGGTCTTGTTTATGGCTTTTTGCAGCTGCAAAATTGGAATTCCATCACCACCACCTTATCTATCGATGACTCAAAATGTTGATACCTTACTCTAAGGAGTAAACTATGCATCTGGTGGGGCAGGAATTCTGAATGATACAGGACTTTACTTTGTAAGCATACCATCTTCAAGCCCCAGAATCCAATTTACATATTATAAATTGAGTGGCTTCTTCTCATCTAATGTATTCACCATCCTTTGATTATTATAGATTCAGAGGTTATCTTTCGATGATCAAATCAAAAACTTCAAGAAAACAAAAGAAGTAATCACAGCAAACATAAGAGAGGTGGCTGCCAACAAGCACTTCAATGAGGCCACATTCTTCATTGGAATTGGTAACACTATACACGCAAGAAAACACTTCTATTACAAATAAACAACAATATGTGAATTTCAATAATAAAATTTTAACTTTGTTCAACTCTTAATCAGAACTTTGTTCTACTAATATTGCTTTGAATGTTAAATCCTTTGATTTCCATGTCCTGCAATCTTTTGCAGGCAGCAATGATTACGTCAACAATTTCTTGCAACCCTTCTTGCCAGATGGCCAACAATACACTCATGAAGAGTTCACAGAGCTCTTAATCTCAACCTTAGATCAACAACTTCAGGTAAAAATCAATGCAGTATATGCATGTTAAATTAACTTTATAGAATATCTGAACAAACTATGTTCTAGTAAGAAATACTTCTTCACATCAGTATCATTCATACATCTATCTATATTTCAATCAACTACTAAAGAATCTGATTATACCAGAGTCTTTATCAACTGGGAGCACGAAAAATAGTCTTCCATGGTTAGGACCACTCGGTTGCATTCCATCACAGAGGGTCAAATCCAAAAGTGGCCAATGTCTAAAGCGAGTCAATGAATGGATCCTGCAATACAACTCAAATGTACAGAAGCTAATCACCAGACTTAATCATCGTCTTCCAAATGCAAAGTTCATTTTCGCAGATACTTACCCGTCAGTTCTTGATTTGATCAATAATCCCTCTACTTACGGACAATTTGACATCTCTTCTACTTAATATCACATTTTTAGATTTCACCGTAAAGGTAAATCAATAATTCAATTCACACTCAAAGCCAGGGCATTTCCCATCTTTATAGGAACTTCAATGGCATCTCCAATTATACCCTTCTGGGATGTAAAATACATTTTTTTTCTCACCATCCCCATAATGTATGAAAATGTATTTTTTCTCACTATCCCCGGTAATATATGAGACAAATGATGCATTCTGATAAGGGTCATATTGTTACGATTCCACCATTTTTTTTTCATTCCCTCAGAAAATCAATTTCTTTCACCCATTGAGAGATGCCGCAAACCATATGATCATTGTCAAAAGTTTGTCCAGCAAACTTTGCCAAACAATAATTTCCCAACTAGAAAATATTTCACCCCACTTAGTTAAAATGAAATCATGTGGGATTTTTTTTCTGGCTGTACATGACAAATGTTTTTGATTAACGATTTTGCAGGTTTTAAGGTTTCAAACACGTCATGTTGCAACGTAGACACCAGTATTGGAGGTTTGTGCTTGCCAAACTCAAAAGTCTGCAGAAAGCGCCATGAGTTTGTGTTTTGGGATGCCTTCCATCCTTCAGATGCAGCCAATGCTGTTCTTGCAGAAAAGTTTTTCTCCCTTCTCTTCACATCATTTAAGTCTGCAGCACCAACTGCAGCACCAACCCCTTCTCCGACACCATAAGTTTTCTCCAATCCATTGAACTGCAGCACAATACAGATGTACTTACATTGTAACACTATAATGCTTCATGGTTTTAATTAATACCAATATAAAACTATAACTGATATTAGGGTCGCTCGTAGAAGCAATACACCTTATTGTTTCCACTTACAAAAATACAGAGAAACAATATGTATACTTTCTATCTGGACTTACTATGTATCCTTACATTCAAATTGGTAAATCTAGTTTAAAAGTTTAAAATCCTGTGAATTTATTGGTTACTTCTAAAATGTAAAACTAATTTTTGAAGACCAAAATAAAATTGGATAAATAGTAAAAGACTTAAATAAACAATAGCCACCATGAGAGAAATCAGCAACTGAAAATTACAAGGGAATCAAAAACTAAAATTCAATGACATAAAGAGTAGGTGTAGTGGTTGATTGCTCTCAGTTGAAAGGCCAGTTTTTTCCACATGAGAAAACTTGAGATAGGTAAAGACTATTCCAATTTAAGCTGAGTCCCTTGAAGTGCTTGAAAAGGCCCTCTCCCAATCTCTAAAAGAAAAGGTAACCAAATACCTCGTAAGTTAGAAGTCAAAGTCACCAGGCCAAACCAAGCACAATAAGATCGCATCAAATCTTAAAAGGAAAAGAGCCCTAAATTCCCATCCAGCATTTCTTCGGTGTGGTTAAAGCAAAAAAATCATCATCGAGCAATCACATACATATATACACCAAGATCAAAGAACATAAAAGAATAACATAAAATAATTAAAGTCAAACAAAGATGCAAATTTGACCACGAATCCGTCAATATCAAGAAACCATAATTGAAACCCAGAAGCCGAAAAGAGTATAAGAACTAAAATGAAAAAGCTTCGCTGGCGAATGATTTCTTGATTTTAGAAAATGAAAACC
>Ga0099823_1004126_pt1 | contig 14065 bp, 4 predicted proteins | sample CowpearedBW_FD_76831 | JGI IMG/M metagenome (GOLD analysis project Ga0099823, IMG submission 76831) | Root nodule microbial communities of legume samples collected from California, USA - Cow pea red BW | ecosystem: Host-associated > Plants > Roots > Nodule | place: USA: California | collected...
AGATCAAAAGTAACATTATTCTTGTATTAAATACTGACGCTGCTCGAAGGTTGTGTTTATGGTTACGTGGCCTTGTGGTGTAGAAGAAAGTATAACATTTGGGAAGAAAAAACTACTCCCTATTGCTGTGGTCCGCAAAGCTCTCACAACCCTAACTGCTTAGGAGGCTTTCCGTAATAATTTTCCTTCCTGTTTGAAATATTAATTAAACATTTCTTGTGTAAAAAAATTATTGTAAATAAAAATATAATATTATTAAAGATTTAATGTCAAAATATAATTTTATACCAAAATACTAAATAACAGTTGATGAAATATTAAATAATTATTGAAAATAATAAAAAAATTATAGAAATTTCATAGTAACTAAAATATTTATTAATTTTACAAATGTTTAATAGATTTGATCAATGTTGAATAAGTTAAATCATTAAAAGAGAATAAGAATAAAAAAAAATTAAATAAAACCAAACTCATGATAAAAATGAATAAATAAGTTTACTTGTTATCCAATAACTATGTAACTTGAAATTAGGAGTTAAACATTTTTTAATAAAAAAATGAAAAATAAATTAAAATATTAAAAAGAAAGAGAAATAATTAAATGTGTGTTTATAAATTATATGATTCAATAATATTGAGATTTGTGTTTTTTGAAAGGCAATACATTATATAAACATAACTAAAAAGAATGTATAGTGAAGTTTGTGGGTGATAGAAAAAATACCTTAAAAACGTTAATAAACTTTATAGATATTATATTAGTTGAATACCATAGAAAAAATTAAAAAATTATACAAAAGAAAGAAAAACAAATAAACAATTTTTTTTAAAAAATAAATGAAACTAAAGATTATAAAGATGTTTATAAAATTATATTTATAAAATTATCTAATAAATTATAAGTGTTTTAATAATTTATTAGAGAAAAAATAAATATTATATTCACACTCAATTCAATAATAATAAATATAAAAAATTTCTATCAAATTAGAATGCGTCGTTAAAACTTAGGTGATATTGTTTTATGTGACGAGAGAAAATTTGGAGTGAGATTTTTTTTTATAATATAACGGGTGTTTTGTTAAACTTATAAGGATTGTATTTAGATTATGTGAAACAAGATTAATAAATATATCAATCTCACACAGTGCATAATTAATTTGCTTTTAAATAAACATATTAATATAAATATAATAACATGTTATAAAATTATTATCTATTAAATAAAAATATTATTCATACAGAGTTATTAAATAAATTATAAGTATTAAAAGAGTATAGGAGGAGAAATCAACAAAAAAAAAAAATAGTATGAAATAAAACTGAAACTAGAGAGTTAACTGTGTACGTCAAGTTCATCAGAACCTAACTTTGTACAATTTGTAGTAAATTGCAATTAATTGTAAGTCAAGCTATATCCTACCTGTCACTGCCACGTATTTATTTTAATAACAATATTACAACTATTTTCTAAATTACTATTAAATGAATTAGAGTCAAGAATTTATTTTGATTGAAAAATAAAACAAAAAGAAAGATATATGTTGTGTAATATAATTAATTTTAATTTTAAAAGTAATATATTTTCTAGTCATATCACACATACATAAAACATTAAAAACAAAATGTCATTATATTCTTCAAAGAATAAGAATTATTAATTTTTTTAAATATAATTATATTTACAAAAATAAAAATGGCTAAATTATAACAATATTTTTGTTATTATTATAATTTTAAAATAAAATAAAATAATATCTATAATTTTATTGTGAGTGGTTTTTATTTATTTTGTATGTATTATTTAGAAAATGGTTAAATTTAAAAAATTAATTAAAGAAACGTTTAATTTAAACCAATTTTCACTTAAAGGATAATAGTGATAAAATAATTATTTTAATTTAAAAAAATAAAAGATTAAATTAAAAGATAGATGTGAACAGAAAAAATTGAATCTTTATATGCATAAGTGTAGACTATTATTTCTAGAACTTTTATTAGTGTAACATCTTCGCTAATTATTATTTTTTTACTTTAAAGATTATATTGTTTTAAACATAGTAAAAATTAGGAAATATTAGATCAAGCAGAAAAACTATACAAATATATGAAAGAGAAACTCATCATATTTTTTAACGCATAGGAATTATTAAAAAATTGATAAAAGTTATATTTACAAAAATAAAAATAATATGTTTATGTGTTCAACTTTTTTTTAATAATAAAAAATAATAAAATTATTATTAGTGATATTATTATAATTATAAAAATAAATAAAATAAAATTTATCATTTTATTGTAAGTAGTTTTTATTTGTTGTGTTTGTACTTATTTTAAAAAAAATTGTTTAAAAAATTTGTCAATAAAAAAAAACATTAAATTTTTAAGCAAACTTTCACTTATAAGTATAGATAATTATTTTTAGAATAATTATTGACAAAATGATTATTTTAATTTAAAAACAGAATATTAAAATAATTAAATTGAAAGACAAATGTGAACATAAAAATAAAAATCTTTATATATATAAATATAGATAATTGTCTCTTGAACTTGTATTTGTATAACATCGTGTTAATTTTTATTTATTTTTTTACGTTAAAGATTATATTGTTTTAGACACAGTAAAAATTTGGAAATATTAAATCAAGCAGAAAAACTATACAAATATGAAATAATTGTTAATTTTGTTGTAATCATATTTGATCTATAATAATCATTTAAACCACTATAAAATTGGTTAGTAAATTAGTACTAAATCAGTAATGGTCAACTTGGAATAGAATGAATAAGTTGGAATATAATTTATAATCACGGGATTAGATAATAAAGAAATTAATTATGACTACTGGATAGAACGGCTACATTGCCATTACACAATTAATTATCCTTTATATCAAATGACACTTGGCATGGATCCTCAATTAATTTACTCACTATAAATGGGAAAGGTTTTGCATGGACTCTTCATCAAGATTCCAACTTCATAGCAGCACCCAAATCAATTCAACACCACCATGGCCATCTCTACCACAAATTATTCAGTCCTAATTCCTATGTTTGTCTTTGTGACAACGTTGTTCATGTTCCCCAGTAAGGTGAAGTCAGCACAGTCATTATCTTTTAGCTTCAGCAGGTTTGGTTCCGACCAAAAGGATTTTATCTTCCAAGGTGATGCCATTTCTACAAACAATGTCTTACAACTCACTAAGCTAGACAGTGCAGGAAACCCTGTGAGTGGTAGTGTGGGAAGAGTGTTATACTCTGCACCAGTGCCCATTTGGGAAAACTCTGCGGTAGTGTATAGCTTTGAATCTTCTTTCACCTATGAAATCTCAACACCTTACACATCTCCTCCGGCCGATGGCTTGACCTTCTTGATTGCACCATATGACACTGTCATCCCTCCAAATTCTGGTGGCAGACTCCTTGGACTCTTTACCGATTCAAACGCTTTCAGAAACTCCTCCATCTCTAAAAACCAAACCACTGTTGATTTCAAAGCTGAATCGAACAAAGTTGTTGCTGTTGAAATGGACACCTACTCTAATGACAATGTTGGTGATCCATCATACAAACACATTGGAATCGATGTGAACTCTATTAGGTCCAAGACAACTGCGCGGTGGGACTGGCAAAATGGGAAAACAGCCACTGCACACATCAGCTATAACTCTGCCTCTAAAAGATTGACTGTTGCTACTTTTTATCCTGGGAGTAGTGCTGTCACGCTCTCCTATGATCTTGAGTTACATACCGTGCTTTCTAAATGGGTTCGAGTAGGGTTCTCTGCTTCAACTGGAGAACAAAAACAAAGAAATACCATTCTTTCATGGTCTTTCACTTCAAGCTTGAAGAACAACGAGGTGAAGGAGGAGAAACAAGACATCCTTATTACAACTGTTGTGTGATCATATGCGTGGATCAATGATGTTCTATCTTATATGCATGTAATATATATATATAAGTGATGAGTCAATAATGACAAGTACGGTGTAGTACTTGTATGTTGTTTATGTATGAGTCAGTGTTTCTTGTTTATTATGTACGCATATAAAAGTAAAGAATATTAATAAAATCCTATATATGAGTTTGTTTTAGTTTGCTATGAACTCCATAAACATGCTTAGGAAATAGTTACCTCTTTAAAGCAAAATATTGGAATGTAAAAGTGTTAATATGAAGTGTTATGTGTTAGAATATCAAGCATAGCTTGCTAGAGTGAAAATGCCTCTTATATAGTCACCATTATGGATGAAAAATAGAAAAATGATTTTTTGACAATTTTCTTTTATATTATGAGGTGACCTCTTCTAAGTGGCAACTCATTTTTTTTATTTACTCATTTCTCTATATTTCAAAACTACTTCAAAGATGACACATCATGTAATAAGATAAAATTGTCAAAATTTAGTAATCAAAATATCATTATCCTAAAAAATATGGGTTTTCAAAGACATGAATACTCATATAAGTGTTCAAAGTGTAGATACCTCAAATTTCTTTTGGTTTTTTGCGTGACTTCACACTCATACAAGTTTTTATGTTTATATAATAGGTTTTCTTTTTTTGACTTGTAAAGCCTTTTCTTTTTTATTTTTTTTTTCTTAAAAGGAGACTACAATTGTGAATGAAGGCATATGTTTATTCTTGTAGAAAGAATCTCGTCGATCGGGACTAATCACGATTTTGGAAATTTTCCAAATTTTCTATAATTTACTTCAAATTAGAGGGTAATTACTTTGTTTACAACAATTATTAGAAAAAAAAAACAGAACAAAAAAACTCTAACTTTCACTCCTCAAATTTTCGCTGAAAGTACTCAATCCCAGAATTTCGGTTGAACCAATGTTCAAATTCTCAATTCATTTTGATCAATCCCTAATCCTAACTCAATTCGCTAAATCTCTAATATTTAAGTGAAGTTCATTCTGTATTGGTCAAATCCTTTAAGTGATCCCTAGATGAAAAAAAAAAGAATCATATCTTGAGTGGGAGAGTACAAGTGAAAATTTCCTTTCATAAATTATTGATTGTGATGATTTTAAAAAATTTCAATTATGTTTTTCAAGTTTTGTAGGTGTTGTTGCATTTTGCCGGTGCAAAAGAACTTACTTATTTCCACTTTAACTCATAAATCAAGTCATGAACATATAACCTACGGATGTGATATTGACAAATTTTTTCTTGACAAAGTTTAACAAAATTTGTTTTTCAACACACACCAAATCTTTATCTTCTCTTTCTAAATCACATCAAACATGTTCATTATTAAAAGTTTGTCAACAAAACTATATTAAAAAAATATTTTCCATAACTTTAAGCATGTTCAAATACTAAAATACTCAAACATTCATCAAATTTTCTACATTTAAATAACTGTTAAAGATTCAACGTCTAACTAAAGATCAGTGTAAACATTAATAATCAATAGTATCTTCTCATCATCACTTACACTTACACTTACACTAAGAATTTAAAGAAATAAGACTAATTTTGTGAGATTTAGAAAAGAGGATGGGAAAGGTTATAAATTTAACTCCTCACTAACAAAAACTAATAACTAATAATTGCCGATAAAAAAAAAAACAACACAACTAAGTGAGATTTTTATCTAGTGTTTCATATATCCCATAATTATGAAATTTAGGTATGAAAGTTGATGGACCATAATGATTAGTCATGTATTTTGTTAGAGATATTACATATCTCTTGATTTTAACTCTATTGATGGAGATATACTATATTTTATTGAAATTTATTAATATCAATATGTATAAGCCATGAGAAAAAAATATGTACAAAAGGTGTTTGATGAAAAGTAACTCAGAGAACTTTCTTACTTTTTCGACAAATTTAAGAAACTTGAATTTGAGAAATTTAAGAAATTCGACAAATTTGAGAACCTAGAAAAATTCGAGAACCTTGAGAAAAAATTGGAGAAATTTGAGAACCTTGAGAAGTCGAAAACCTTGAGAATTTGAAAGCCTTTGAAGAGTCGAAAACCTTGAGAATTCGAGAACCTTTGGAATTCGAGAATCTCGAGAAGTCTAGAACCTAGAGAAGTCGAGAACCTGGAGAAAGTGATAAGAAGTTGGAGAAAGTCACGAGAATATGGAGAAAGTCAACGAGAACCTGCAGAAGGCGATGAACAAGAAGAACCAGAAGATGAAGTAGGATTCGCCATGACAGGAAATAAACAAGAAAGGAGTAAATGCAAAAGGTGTTATTTTTTATCTGATACCATATTAGATATGTATAAGCCATGAAAAAGAAAAATATGTACAAGAGCTGTTTGATGAAAAGTAACTCAGAGAACTTTCTTACTTCTTCATATTGATCTATTAGAAACTTGTTCAATATATAAAGTACAATATCTCATCATATAAAGATATCATCATAATATTTAATATTTGATAAAAATAAATTTCAATAAAATATATTATATATCCACCAAGAGTTAAAATCAGAAAATATATAATATTTCTAACATATTTATTTACCTCTCAAAGTGACATACATGGATTGTTAATACTTTCTCATTTTGTTCATAAGAAAATTCTAATGACAATTTTAATTTAAAGTAATTTCTAATCTTTACATTAAATTTCGAAGAAAAAAAAACTAACTTCAAGAAACTTGGATATCGTAACAGTTAAAATGTAAATTTCTAAAATTTAAATAATACAATCAAGATTGAAGCTATCAATATCGTATACCAATATGTTCAAGAAAAAAAAATCAATATAAATTTAAATAAATATTATTTATGGTGGTTTTTTTAAAGGAGTTAATTAAAGAGATTATAAATATATGAATTGAATTTAACTCATAAAATATTCACATCACTCTTAAGCCAAAACTTCATCACATCTAATTTATGGGTCTTTTTCCTTTTCTTATATGGAATTTAACTTTATCATTTCTATTTTATACAAGACTTATACTCACACTTAAATTATTTTCAACAATTTAACATAAATTTAAAAGCTTTTTAATTTATTTCATGCAAATGTAATTAACCTTGAAACTATTCTCACTTAAAAGAAATTATACAACCTAAATCTAGAATCATTCTAACATTTTCCATAACAAATACATTAAAACTTAAAATTATTCCCTTAGCTTTCACTGAAAAGGAAGTATGCAACCTAAATCTAGCATATATAATATTCCTTCTACTAAAGCCTGACGCTCATAACTGATACAACATACTAATGGCATACATAATATTGATGTTAATATCAAATTACATTATATGTATAACTGTAATACATAACGTATTATATTTTTTTATTGCATATAAACTCAACATTAATGGTATAACTATGAAGAGAAAGAACCTGTAGAGTGCAAACCACGACGATGATGAATGATACAAAGAGTCTCACAGTGGTGGACTCATTGGATCTCAACATTTTCCAACAATTGCAGGGCAACAAAAAACAATAGGAGTTTCATTTATATATATTTTCAGGATAACATATTTGTACATAAACATCTAATAAAATTAATTATTTTATTACTTCATTAAATTTATTAATACAATAAATTATAGGAAAAAAGTTTTTTAACACTATTTAACAATTTTTATAAGAATAAAATAATCTTAATAAAAATTAATTTTTATACTTTTAGAAAAAGAGAAAATAAATAATAATGAAAAATAATCTCAAATGGTGCCAAAAACCAGTATAATAAATTATAATAGTAACATAAGTTTAACTAAATATATATGTAACGAATTTTACATAAATTAAATTCAAAAAACAATAACGACAATTTCAACATGGATTACCTACAAGCCCAAATACCAATAGCTGCCCCTACTAAAGCCCATGACGGTGGAAAAAAGAAGAGCAAGTTGAGTTGACATTTTATGCATAGAAAAAACATGTGTTGAATATAAGGAAAGTAATTTTTTTATAAATTGTACCTAACTCTGCGAGAAATATGTATTAAATGTAAAAAGGTAATTTATTTTTTAAATTATTAATTAATTTTACATTTTATAAAATTGGAAGGATTTTAACAAATTTTAATTCTAAAGAATATTTTTAGATAAATTGGTTTAGATTTAAACTGATTTCAAAATTAGTATCAAATCAATTTATAAAACATTCAAAAAATTTTATTTTATAAAAAATAATCTGAAATTTGAATATCATCCCATAATTTAGATTTATTATCTACAAAAATTAAAAATAAATTATAAAAATATAAATATAAATTTAATTTCAATCCAATTATTTAGATTAAATTGATTAGATTTTGGATTAGAATTTTAAAAATTGAATTCATTTCCTGCTCATAAGATTGAGGAAATGCGTCAAATATTGTATCTAACTCTACAAAAATAATAAATACTAAATATGAAAAATTGATTTATTTTTTATTATTAATTAATTACATATTTTATGAAGTATAAAAGACTTCAATGACTTTTCATTCTAAAAAATATTCTTAAGAAATATGTAGTAATTTTACATTATTTTATATTAAAACTGATTTTTAAGAAATATAAATTTTTAAATCAGGTATGAGACTAATTTGTAAACAATCAAACTATTTTACTTTTAAAATGAGAGGTTGGATTTCAAATATAATATAATTATTTATATTTAGATGTACAAAATATCAAATTATTTCTTTTAGAAAATATATGAATTTATATATAATTCTAATACAATTATTTGAATTTAGACTGAATTTCCGATCCAAACCCACCCTAAAAAATATCAGAGAAAATGGCAGTGGAATATTGAAGCATAGAGAGTGGACTATAAGCTTTGCAATTTTCATAAGAAAGTGGGAATGTAAAGCATGACTGTATTGGATTCAATTGGCACAGTGAAATTGAATATACAACTCAAAGGTCAAAACTTTCCTTGCATTTAATTATAATTATGGTGCTTACAAAAACTTGTACTCTTTGTTACCTTGCTTGTAGGGTAGGGAAAAACTACTTTGTATTCAACTTCCTTTTTAAAAAATAAGAGATTCCTACTTTCAAATCTCACTCAATTTGAATCTAACTCTATAATGCCTTTAGTATTTATATTTAAAATATTAGTATAATTTAAAATTTTTGAGTATTTTTGTTGTATTTTGTGATAAAAGTTCATATTATTTTGTTTTGTTGTGAGTTGCTTATATAAGAAATTTTACACTTACTAAGAGATCTTATCATGTAATAAGTGTATAATCTACGTAGAACCTCGAAGCAATTCATATATTTTAATATCATTTTTGAAATTTTTTTACCGAAATGGATCAGAGAAATTGACCACATTTAAGGTATAAGCTGTTTGTATAAAAATTTTGACACCACTTTTAACATAAAACTTTAAGATTTAATGTTTGTGAATTTTATTTTTCTTATATATATTCAACTTTTTCATTTTTAATTAATATGAGACTTTCCACTAATTGTTGAATTTCTAATATTTATCTAGAATCTAATATTTATTTAATGATTGTTATTTTCTTGTTATTTGTTATGAAAATGGTTTTGATTTCATTTTTTTTATTGAGTCTCCATCTTATCGTTAACAATTTATGGCTGGAGAAGTTTATTTAGTGGAGACTTAATCTCTAATACATGAATACCTGTATATAAGTTAATGTTAATAGAGAAACTTTTTTGTCTTACTTTTTGTATCTCAGTCTTTTCTTTTTCAGGTATTGTGATAAGAAGACAAAAGAATAGTGGGGTGAATGCATTTTTAAGAGTAGGCACAATCACAGGAACAATAATAATATTATAGATGTAAGGCAATTGTGGATTGAAGCTTGCAAAGTGACATGCTTTTCTTCACACAAGTCTTCATCTAACTTCTAACTTCAATTACATTTGTCCTGATGAGTAGACCTTGAGTTGGTGCCTCATTGGCATTGCTGTAAAACAATTCTTAATTTAAAGTCATGGATTACCATGAATTTCAATATCGCCATTTATCTTTTTAACTTCCATACATGCTTAATATTGGATGACAACTAAGTAAAGAAAAACAATTATTTCATTCTCTTTCCCTTTCCACATATTTTTCTTTTTAAAATATTATTAACATGTTCCCTGACGTGATCAAATTCTTTTTCTTCACGTAGAAAAATATTAACAAGTGACTGTGTGAGGAGGTAGAAAGGAAATGAAAATGAAATCTTTCTTTTTTTTTTTCCTGATAGTTGTTCCACTCATAGAACAGTATGAAAATTTTACAGAGAAAGAAAATTCACCTGGCAAGTAACACACTTCATCACGTCAACATTTGTCCTTTGTGTGCTATTGAGTTGAGCCATGCTGGCCAACAGTTTTGCATTTAAAGTGTCCATCTTTTGGATGTAGCACACACAGACACACCCACAAATAAAAGAAGATATCCACAACCGCACGCCTTACTTCTATTACAAAGGCCACAAGTTTTCAACCCTTCGTTACCCTTTTTCTTCTTTTCACACACATCTTTCTCTTCACAATGGAGGCTCAGGTACTGTTTTTCATGTTCAGTGATCTGCAATATTTATTCCACATGCTCATGCTTGTTGGTTAAATTTATATGTATGATTTTTAACTCAAGTGTTTGATCCAAATTTTGTTTATTTATTATTCTCTTTCCTCTGTCTGCATTTGCTGTCCCTCGCTGGATCCGTAGCAGAAGGTGGTATTAAAGGTCCTTACTATGATAGATGAAAAAACAAAGAAGAAAGCAATAGAAGCAGCTGCAGATATCTATGGTTGGTGTTTACATATAGTTTCATTTTTGTTCTGCCACAGAAACTATAGTTCCTGTAATTGAAAACCTTTTTTGTTTTAATCTGTTTAACTGTTGTTCGTTTGAACAATAGGGGTTGATTCGATAGCTGCTGATGTGAAGGAACAGAAGTTGATAGTGGTTGGCGAAATGGATGCAGTGGCGGTAGTGAAGAAGCTGAAGAAAGTAGGGAAGGTTGATATAATATCAGTTGGACCTGCCAAGGAAGAGAAGAAAGAAGAAAAGAAAGAGGAAAAGAAAGAGGAGAAGAATGAAGAGAAGCCAGAAGAGAAACCGGAAGAGAAAAAATAAAAGCAATACATATCATCCAAATTTTCAAATTCTTCCCCCTCCTTTAAGATATCCCGATATAGATATTAAGCAGCTAATTGTTCGTATAATTTATGAATAATGAAAAGTTTTCTCGGTTCGAATTATCTTTTTGGGTTTGATGATATTTGTGCCTTCTGCTCCTTCTTTTAAATTGTACCAAGAGTGTGCAGAAGGGAAAAAACTAGTATAGTGAAAATCCTCTTCCATACTTTGTGGATCACTTATTATCAGTCAATGGAAACATGGTTCAAAAGGAGTTAAGGGTGTCCTCCCTCCGCTTAAAGAATGTGTGAAGACAAAAAGTGGTTTTCAAATCTTTCTTCTGAGTAGATAACTCAAAACACACAAGGTTCTTTGATAAGAAAAGTATTTTAGTTGATTATGTTCTGAATCATCATTTGGTTGGCTTTGGCAGTACATATGGCCAAGCATGTCACAGAAGTCCACTAAATTTTATGACTGTTCTAACATGAAAGTCTGCAACCATTTAGCTAGCTACTGTCATTTTCCGGACAAAAATACTTAAAATAAGAAAAAACTTGGGCCTGTTTCAATAGTTTTTATGTTCTCTGTACGGTATCTGTCTGCAACAAGTACCACCACAGTAAACTGTACTTACTGACATTATGCCCAGCATGTGAGCAAATAGTGAGAGAGAAGGCCAGAATGGATCGACATAGTTGGAGACTAGTGATACAACTACAATCGAAAATTGATAGTGTGGTGAGCAAAACAATGTCATGATAAATAAAAGACTAAACAAAAAATAAAACAAGAGATTTTATGTGAAACAATAGAACGTTGTGCTGTGTGAATAGTAAATTCCACCTTCTGTTTTGTAATCCTGTAATAGGCATGGTCAATGTTATAAACATCATCATGAGTCACTCAAATGTATTTCAGTGCTTAAAAGAACTTAGCATGACTCTTGCGAGGAGAAGTTAACAGACATCCAATGAACTTGACTATTTCAGCCAGTGAATGGATTTCTCATATACATGTTCGAATGTTCGTACAAGGAGCTATTTTGATTTGAATAATGCTGTGAATCTGAATGCCTTTATTATTGCATCACTGTAGTTACATGTGCAGATTTGAATGGCTTAATCAACTCAGTACTCTTAATCCTGGAAGAAATAAGGGCATGATGTTGTGGCCACTTGATTTCTAAGTTTAAAATGCAATTTTATATAGGGAAATTCCAGAGTGATTTTAAAAATTATCTATATTTGGACATTCAATGGTTCTTTTTTTGTATATCCTTTTTCAATGGACAGTAATAAAATTGAGACGTCAAACTACTCATTTGCCATATTATTTCAGTATTTTTAAGTTAGATTTCTTGGATAAGAAAAATAACAGTTTCAAGAGTTTTGCTTGGTGGTGGTAGGGTTCAACATGAAATGAAACGTTCAAGTTTTATCCTCAGTCTCATTCTCAGTATATGAATGTCACAAGGTAAGTATGTAATGGCTATAATAACTAGTCAATTCAATCAGGAAATAAAAATACACGAATAAAACCATATTGATCAAGGAGGGAAAACACAATGCTGAATAGGCTTAGCTGACAGACCATCCTTTCATGTAGATACACAAAGCCCCCGGGGACAAACGTACACACTTGATTTAGGATTCTGAGTCGCCAATCCATCCAACAGAAAACCTAAAAATATCAATCCTATGAGGTTGTATAATCAGCGCGGGAATTTGAATGATGGATGTATACACTAGCGTTCAACATTTATCCTGTATGATGTTTAACTGCAAGAACAGTGTTATAATATTGTGAGTAGTTTTAAAAATAGATCTAATACTAGTTAAAATATATGTGAGAGGGTGAGTCAAGAAAGTTTGGGAAAGACTAGAGAGATGACAGTGACCCTATGTACACGAAAAACTGCATCAACGTGATCACGATAAATCGGAGAAAAATTAAGCAAAAATCTGTTTGAAGGAGAATGAAAAGGAAGCCTTGTAAAGAAGTGTTGTTATCTACCATAAAGTTATAAACTTTAATATGTTAAACAATAGCATACGCTTTTGCAATAAAAAATCTAAAGCAAGGTGAATATTGCATTATTGCTTGACGACAACACCCCTTATTGTTGGAGTGCTCCCACTGCATGATGACAGAATATGCCTATCAAGTATAAAAACAAACTATCAAGCCAAAAAATGAACTATAACAATAACCTGACAATGCAAGAGGATAAGCTTTCCGATCTTCATCTGGAATGTGGCAGCAAACTGAATGGGCTGCCTTTGAAGCCACAGAAAAGCAACCAGCTTAAGCATGTGTGTGGAGATCAACTTAAATAATTACAGCATCTCTGACTATTGGCAATATTTGAAGCTGTTGTTGCTTGCTCTGGATTTTGGAAATCATGAACCAGGAAAATTAGTCGTACACCTCCAAAAGCTAAAAATGATGATTAAATTTTAAATAATAAATGAAACTCAAAATCAAGAATTAGATATATCAATTTCAGCTTATATACTTCACTGAAAATAATCAAAAGAAAGGGATCAGCACAATAATTAAACATGTAACCTGATCATTTATTATGGAAAGAGTTTAATGGTTATACATTGACAGAGTGTAAAACAGGTTTACATTTTTACATTGCCACCCACTCACAAATCACCACCATTGGTACAATTTTTAATGTAATTATAGTAAAAGTCAACAAACTTGCTATAAATGATAGTTTGTGACTAGATGACAATGTAAAACTACTTTACACAGTCAATGCATAGTGTATTTTATCCTACGGAAAACGGTCATATTATAAACTGTTAACTTTACAAGTGATAAATTTGAACAAGCAGAAGATGGCTTAAAATCTAATACAATTACAAGCAGGCAGATATTAGCAAAAAGAAGCATAGCATAAAATTGATAAACAAGAAGTATTAATATGTTATGAAAAAATGGGCATACAGGTTCAGAAATCAGTTACTAAGTGTAGAAATAGG
>Ga0099823_1004130_pt1 | contig 14055 bp, 11 predicted proteins | sample CowpearedBW_FD_76831 | JGI IMG/M metagenome (GOLD analysis project Ga0099823, IMG submission 76831) | Root nodule microbial communities of legume samples collected from California, USA - Cow pea red BW | ecosystem: Host-associated > Plants > Roots > Nodule | place: USA: California | collected...
AACTCAAATCCAGTGTGAGGTGGAGGGAAATGGCAAAAGTTAAGAATTTTGGTCCTCAACTTCCAATTTAAATCAACTTGATATGTTGTTAAACTTATATAACCCTTACTAGTGCAAGATGTCCATAAATAAGAGGTTAAACAAATCCTACTCGTAATGTTATGCAACTCATCTTTCAACTTCATCTTTTCTCTCCTAAATATTCTCAATATGTCCTTCTTTCCTAGAAACTAGTGTTGCTTTAGGATTTAAATAAGTTATCCAAGTCCTTAGTTCGGGACACTCAACAAATTTAAATGGTAAACCTTGTCGAATAATTAAATTAGCACACAATTCACGGGATACCATTTGGTCTATTTTTTTGGCTTTCAATTTTCCATGAATGTCCATCATCATTTGACCCACATTATCAAATTTACTTTTGGTAAACTTTAAATGGGAAGTCCCATATTTTGCACCACCAACTATATTTTCGTGGTTCCACCCATTAGACTTTGTCCTCTCTTTTCCATCCTCACAAACCTCAATCTTAGTAAAGAATTTCCAAACATCAAAGGATGATAATTTCTTCTTTCTCTTATCAATTTCACAAGTTTGGTTATCCCCAGTCACATTGTCGGTTGTAGTATTTGGTTTGTCATGGACATCCCCATCAATAGGTTTAAGTGAAGCATCCATTATTTTATGATGTTCCTATTATACAAAACCAAAAATGAAAAATTGAAGACAATAGATACAATACAATACAACACAACAATAGTAAGCACCATAACAACAATTGAAAATTGAAAAAACTGATACAACATAGCACCAAATAAATAGCAGTAGCAAAAATAGGGACCAAATAGATAGCAGTAGTAGAGCACCAAACAGATAGTAATAACAGAGCACCAATTAGTAGATACAACAATCCAAAATTGAACACAACAAATACTCAACAATAGAAACAGGGAACAATGACCAATGGTAGTAGCAAAACACAACAATTATGGTAGAGAAGGGGAAATCGAAAATTGAAGCAACCAAATACTCAAATAAGTACACATCATTGATGGCAGAAAGGGGGAAAATAAAAAATTGGGAATGAACTTGTGTTGTCATCAATGTCACAAGCGATGGGGATCACGACGTCGCCACTTGATGCGTTCAGTTAAGGGAGATGTGAAGTGGAGAGAATGGGCGAAGTGGGAGGGATGTGAGAGAAGGGTTGATCATTGTTGGTGTTCCATCACCCTGTCGCCATTGCCAGTCACCTATGTGTGTTGTGCATCTACTTCTCCTTTGGTGGAATGAGAAAATCAAGTTAAGGAAAGGAAACTGCCAAACCACATGGGATGCAAGAGAACTAATCTCACTTACGGGTCAGTTAACCCATTTTTTTGCACTCACGAGTTACAAGCCAACATGCGACCAACTCGTCCTAAAATCCAATGGGCTGACAAGCTAGGCTGGCTGGTTTGGAACAGGCCACGGGTTGAAGATCCTGATCCGACCTGTCTCTTTCTTGACGGGTTGGCCTGTTTGGCTCAGCCCATATTGTTAGCCCTATAGAAAGCTAGCACCAGGTGCACAACACTCTCGCCAAGCGCCACTCATTTCCTACAAGCACCCCTCACTATGTGCCACCTGCAAGGCACCAAGTGCCAGACAATCAAATCCATATTTCTTCACCTTTTGATGCTCGTGCTTATCGATGTATAGCTCGTGCCAAACACCATTTTTGTTGATATGGCAAGTTGACCTTATATCTGTTTGTTTTCTTAAAGGAAATGGATCTTAAAACATTTAGAGCTCGAAAAATACATTTTGGAGTTTAGAGGTCTACTAGGGTTTATGGGAGCAATCTCTTCTTCCTCCTTGTATCTTCATCTTCTTCCATCATCCATTTTTGTAAGCTTGGACTTTCCATGACAATGGAAAGCTAGCTTATTTTGTTGGGGGTAGATATATATATGCCTCTTCCATTAAATGCTAGTATTCTTGTTTCTTTGCTTAATGCTTGCTTGATTTGATCACCCATAGCTTGATACAAGGTTTATTAGGTGTTGGAAAATATCTTTGCAACCTAGAAAGGAAATAAGATACCTAATGGAGCTTGTGTCTTGGAATGGAGCTTGCCTCATTAGTTGTCTTAAACCCTAGTTTATAAAGCATGTTTGTTTCTTAAGGGTTCAAGGGATTGACTCTTAATAAGAAAACTTAGGCTCATTTTACTAAATGATAAGGGTTTGAGTAGACTTGTGGGTTGACATTAGTATATTAATAGAGAGGGTGTAAATTTTTTTATATGCATGAGAGTGAAGTTGGTGAAATCTAACCCTAACAATACCATTCCATATCATTTCTTGTCTTTTCCATCATCTAAGCGTTTTAACTACCAAAGTTCATCTTTACTTGTTTATGCACAAATATAATTTATTGCACATAATCTCAAATTATGAAATATTCTTCAGTCTAGATTAGTTATTAATTACACGATTATTTGGTATTGCACGAGTCTCTTGGAAAACGATATTCCGATCTTACCTGGTATTACTTGCACGACTTGGTACGCTTGCCAAGGTGTTAACACTTGTTCTCTTGATTGTGTTATTTCTTTTACCAAGGAAGACCAGTGTTGAGACAGATAATTGACACCAAATGTGAGTCATGTGGCCTTTATCATCTCAGTCCTTTTACACATGTTGGCACAATTATGAAGTCTTTATCTCTTCTTCATGCTCACTTAGGTCATCCCAATCTTGCCAAATTGTAGCATCTTGTTTTTAGTTTATCCAATTTATCTAATTTGTTGTGTGAGACATGTCAATTAGGGAAACACAATCGGAGTTCCTTTGCTCATAGTGTCTCACAATGTTCTTTGTCACCTTTTTCATTAGTTCACCTTGACATTTAGGGACCTAGTTGTGTTAAATCTAATTTAGGTTTTCATTATTTTGTTGCTTTTGTTGATGATTACTCCATATTCACTTGGTTGTTTTTAATGAAAAATCGTTGTTTTCTATATTTCAATCCTTTTATAATGAAATTAAAACTCAATTTCAGATTTATATTTAAACTTAGCATAGTAATAATGGTCGTGAATATCTTTCCTATTCTTTTAAACATTTTATGACTTCTTATGTGCTTATACACCTTAACAAAATGGGATAGCTGAGCGCAAGAATAAACATCTTGTTGAAACAACTCTCACACTTTTAATTTATGGTGAGGTTCCTCAATATTTTTGGGGTGATGTTATTATTACTACATGTTATCTTATTAATTGCATGTCATCTTCAGTTTTAAATAACAAAAGTCCGCATTCGATTTTATTTTCTCATGCACCTCTACACGCCTTACCTCTTAAAAAGGTTTTTGGTCTACATATTTTGTTCATAATGTTAGTCATGGTCTTGATAAGTTATCTCTTAGATTATACAAATGTGTATGTTTAAGATTTACTCGATCACAAGAAGGATATAAGTGTTTCTCTCTTTCTCTTAACCGTTATTTTATTTCCACAAATGTCACCTTCAATGAGTCTTCTTTTTACTTTAAAGTTCCTTCCTTTCCAATGTGTCTTCTTCTACTATAGTAAATATTCTTGTTGTTTGTGCTCTTCTTGTTGTGCCTAGTCCACTGTCAAATTCTCGTCCTCCACCACCACTTTAGGTTCATAGTCTAAGACATCATTCCTAACAACCACCAAGTTACTTAATTCAAGTGCCAACTCTTTTGTCTCCTTCAGCTCCGACAATTAAGTCCACCTTCCAATTATCCTCCGTAAAGGTGTATGTTCTACCTGTATTCCCTCTTCACATTATATTTCTGAATTACCATAAATTATCTTTACTTTTTTATACATGCCTTTCTTTTTTTTGTTGTGTCTATTCCCAAATCTGTTAGTGATGCCTTAGCCCATCTTGGTTGGGCATCAGACCATGCTAGATAAACTGAGTACTCCTCAGCATAATGGAACTTGGGAGTTAGTCCCATTATAGTTTGAGAAACTTATCGTTAGTTGTAGGTGGATTTTTGCTATCTATCAAAGTTGGTCTTAATAGTACTATTGATCGTCTCAAAGCTCGTCTTATGGCCAAATGTTACACACAAGTTTTTTTATTGGATTATGGTGATACCTTTTCTCTAGTGGCAAAGATGGTTTTTGATCTTTTATTTATAGCCATGGATTCTCTTCAACAACGGTCTTTTTATCAATTGGATGTCAAAAATGCTTTCCTTAATGGAGCTTTGCAGGAAGAGATTTGTATGGAGCAACCTCCAAGATTTATTGCTCAAGGGGAGTCATCTGGATTGGTATGTCATCTTCGCAAATCTTTATATGACCTAAAACAGTCTCCTATGGCTTGGTTTGATAAATTTAGCAACATTATTCAATAATTTAGTATGACTCAGAGTGAGGCAAATCATTTAGTCTTTTTTTCACCAGTCAAGTGTTAGATGTGTCTATTTGATAGTATATGTTGGTGACATTGTTCTTACATGCAGTGACCACCACAACATCTCCCAGATAAAACAACACCTTGTCACCATTTTTAAACCAAAGATCTTGCTAAACTTAGATATTTCTTGGGTATTGAGGTAGCACAATCCGACGATGATATTGTTATATCACAAAGGAAGTATGCATTGGACTTTTTGGGAGAAATTGGGTTGATGAATTCAAAGTATGTTGACACACTCATGGATCCTAATACCAAACTCCTACCTAATCAAGGAAAGCCTATTTCAAATGACTGGGAAATATAAAAGATTAATTAGGAAATTGAATTATCTCCCGTCTTGACATTTCATTTACAGTAAGTGTGGTGAGCCAATTTCTCAATTCTTTATCTAAAGATTAGTCATCCATATATTAAAGTACATTAAAGGATTTCTTGGAAAAGGTTTGTTATATGGTTCCAATAACCATACAAGAGTTGTTTGCTATTCAGATGTTGATTGGGCATAATCTTTTTTTGAGAAGATCTACTTTCGGATATGGTGTTGTGGCAAGATCTAGTACAAAAGCATAATATAAAGTTATGACCTCAGTCACTTATGAACTTGTTTGGCTTAAACAATTGCTTAAAGAGTCACAATTTGGAAATTTCACTCAAATGATCAAATGACACTTATATGTGACAATCCGACTACTCTTCAAATTAGTTTTAACATATCTTTCATTAGAAGACCAAACACATTAAGATTTTTGTCATTTCATTAGAGAGAAGATTGTATCTAGAGACATAATGACTGAGTTTGTTAACTCAAGTGATCAGTTAGCAAATACTTCTCTGATAATTGATTATATTTGTAACAAGCTTGGTACATACGATTTATGTGCACCAACTTGAGGGAAAGTATTAGATATCTTAAATATCTTATCTTTTATCTTCTGATTATTGCCATTATTTCTTTCCTATCATTATTTGTGTTTTGTGCTTAGTCCATATTTTTTTTATTATAATTACAATACCTATGTGTATTTTCTACACAAAGGAGATTATTTATACTTGTTTTTTCACTATATTCAATAAAAGCTTTTTCAAGTGACAAATTCTCGTTGTATTTATCCTTTGAGAATAATAAGAAAAGGTGAAGTGTTTTCTTACATTTCCTTCGTCAATTCAATTTCTATTTTCTTTTACAACTTGTTCCTGTTATTTCATGGATTTCATTTTTTCCAACATCATGAGTTGATCAAGATCCCCATTCTCAGGATTACATCACCAATCCAAAAGCAACAAAGTGAACTGACAAGATTCTAAGAAATAAGTAGGCACTTGCACCTCCATGCTTATTGCTACATAAACTAAGTGCAACAAATTTTTCAGAGGAAATTGACAACAATGATTAATGTTGGTCATGTTTATTCACAAGTTGCATCAAAGACACTAAAAGACACTTGTTAAAAATCAAACACTCATTAAGTGCTCGAATTTCATAGAAGAAACACAAGGTTTTCGGCGGAGAAAACATTCAACCCAATAAAGATTTGACTAGCTTGAAAAATTTTCATTAGACTAAGCGAAGGTGGCGTGATCGTAGGAAGTTCTAGAAACTTCACTTACTTTGTTCTCACGTCTTTGTTACATGCAAACACACCTTTCACAATTCTAACATATAAATCTATGTTATGTACAGGTTGGATGAAGTAAATAAAGTATATAATAATTTATTTGGAGAGCTTAGACATGAAAATATTGACCATGACAGTACCACTAGTTTGTCTCAATCCTATGAAGAAGTTCCAAAGTCATCCAAAATCCTAAGAATTAGGGTTGAAATAAACATCAATGAACAAGGCTGCCGAAAACAATATTCCTATCATAAAACGCCCATACACATAACAAATTTGAATTCAAACAATGTGCATAAGTAAATGATTTTGTGTGTTACTACCTGCACCCTATCAATTTTTTCCTGCACCTCATCAAAGCTTTCGGATTTTTCTTTTTCTTTCAGAATAGGAGTGGGTGAGTATCTTTTGAAAAAGTGAGTGAGTATATTTTGGAAAAAAAAAATCCAGAAGGAAGAGATCTGATGGGACGCAGAAAGTAACAGCCAATGATTTATTGCTTGGTTTCAGATAATATTTAAGCCCAAAATCCAAACAACTTAAATAAAGGAGACAAAAGTTTTAAGCACTGCATTGTGAGAAATGAAAATCAGAAGTATATTTAAGGCCACTCCCACAATTTCTTTGTACATCCCTCAAATATTTAAAATGATCTTCTAAAGTTTCCATGATAAAATTTCTGAAATAAAAGTTCCAAAACTTACAAAAAAAATTCCAAAATAATTTTTCCGAAATGAGATTTTCGAAAAAGGTTTCCGGAACTCATATGTTTTGGTATGAAATTTTGAAACACTCCTACATGAAATATGTTTCAGAAAGCTTTTTTGGGTATGAGTATTTTTTTTTCACATTTTCTCTCTTCTTCCTCTACACCTGCAGTGATGATGGTGGTTGTGACAGTGACGGTAATGAGAACAGTGGTGGTGTGGTGCAAAAGGGTGTTTGAGTCTTTTTCTTTTCTTGTGGAAATGCAGTTAGTATTTGTGGGGTTTAGAAAGCAATAGCCTATACTTAAATGAGGTTACTTCCCCTTTAAGATGTCTAGCACATCATTAACACTGCCCTCTAGATGAGTAATAGCCACTATCTATAATAAAATCATTGTTAGCAATTACAAGATTGGAAAACTAAGAAACAAGAAAAACATTGCACACAATATACCGAAACTAAATGACAAATTTTGCACTGGTGTTGAAACATTGGTATACAACTTTGCATAGTGTAGTATAAGATTATTATGTTAAGAAAAAGAAAAAAAGACTACAGTATATAAAGAACCATACTTGTATAAGTTACTTCCTTGGATGACCATTAAATGACAGTATGAATGCCAACTTTACAATGTAAAACTCATTTAGAAGTTTTATGGCCCTGTGTTTTGGTTTGGCTTGCTACTGCAGACATTATGCGCAAACGACTGGCAATTTCTGTGAAGGATGGTCTGACTGCAGGATTGGGAGCCCAGCATTGTTCCATCAGTGTTCTCCATTCAGGATCACAGTTGCTAGGGATGGTTGGCCTTAATGTGTTATTTACAATTCCACCTGTAGGGGGAGACACAAATTAGTGATCGGTTCTACACAGAGATCCTTTTTGCATAAATTTTTCCGTGGACTCATGTATTGAAATAGACTAGAGATATGATCGAATTATAGTATATAAATAAGTGCGATTTTCATTTTACAAATTGATTCTGGTTCAAATAGGTTTAAAATTTACCTTTTAAGTACTAGAAAAGATTTTAGTGATTGGTTCTACACAGATCCTTTTGAAGAACTAGACTAGAGTGTAGATCAAATTATAGTATGTAAATGAGTATGAGTTTTGCCTTCCAGATTGATTTTGTGAGATTGAAATGGATTTAAAATCTACATTTTAAAAACTAGAATAGATTTTAGTGAATGAACCACAAGTTTATGGACCCTCCAAAAGTGATTCTACTTTACCAGTCAAATAGAAACCAATTCTTTGAACATCAGTTTATTTTTCCAAGATTAATTCAACCAAAATGGGACCAAACACAGATAGTCTAGAAAGTTAGCTAAAAACAAACTTGTTATGTATGTTTGACGTGATTCCAATGGAATTTTGTGATCCTTGTTATGATCCTACTATTTAGGGTATTTTACAACCTTACCCGTCTTTTACCCGATCCTATGCATAGTCTCAATTTTAACAAAATCTCAATTTTAACAATGTTGCTATATTCTACTACTGTCTAATGTTTGTTCCTTGAATACAAAGTGTCAATTTCAAGACGACACAAAAAGACTAGTAAGGATAAAAGATGAGAATAAGATATTACCTATAATTGCACCATAATGCATGTTGGCATATGGCTCCTCACCGGTAAGAATTTCCCATAATACAATGCCAAAGGAGAACACATCAACCTACAGAGAGATAAGGGTAAGAAACTAAAATGAATTTCAACAATTTCCTTCCCAGATACTATTGAGATGTAAACTACAAATAGGAGAATTTGAATGCTCAAAATTTAAAATGGTCAAATAAAAATAATTCAACAGGAACTTCCTGAAAACCAGAGTATTGTGAACTGGTAGTGTTTTATTGACATGTGAGATGAAAGAAATTTCTACATCTAGAAAGAGAAATGAATACTAGACCACATTTCCTTAGTTAAATTAAATTTCAATTGAGTCATGTGATTGAAGAAAAACATTTTAATACAGATAAGTTGAAATATTACCTTTTCTGAGACCTTATTGCTGCTGCCATTCAGAAGCTCTGGTGCCATCCAAGGTAGTGTCCCACGCACACCACCAGTAACCAAAGTATTTCGCTTAATTTTTGATAAGCCAAAATCACCAACCTAGGTAAGAAAATTTCTCAGTCAACACAAAAAGTGATCTTCCGTGCTAATAGAAAAATACTACCAGACCCAGTCTACATACCTTGCATATTGGACGTAAAGGATCTTTCAAGTTTACAAGCAAATTGTCACATTTTAAGTCAAAATGCACAATGTTTTTTGAGTGCAAATATTCCATTCCAAAAGCAGCATCCATTGCAATTATCAGCCTCTTGCGACGATCAAGATACCTAAATATAAAATCATTGTAAGAATCTTGAACCAAAATCATTTAAAAACAAAAGGACTGGACATATAATTTAACACTCAAATGCTCTTGCTGAATCGATAAACTTTGGTAGATCTGATTGGCGATCATACAATTATACCAAATCATGAATTTTTCCCAATAAATATTCATGCATTCTATCCAAGAAATAAGTTGCAATAGGACAGCTCTCTTTTCAACAAATTTGAGGAAATAGTAAGCCATAGTCTTATCCAATATAACAGAGATGCAAAATCTATTTTCAAAAGCATTACCTATCCTTGCGAAGTAATACATGCCTAAGAGAACCATCCACCATATATTCTGCCACAGTGGCCATTGTACCACCTGGTCCATGCTGTACCACACCATAAAATGCAACCACATTTGGATGATGAAGCTTGGAAAGAATGTCAGCTTCCCGCCAAAACTCCACAGTCTGAGAAAAGAACCAAATATCATCTCACCCCAAAATGTATCATGGTTAAAGAAATTCAATGACAGAAAGAATAATTTTTCTTATTTTATTTTAATGAGAACAAAAAAATAGTGCATCCTATACAACATCCATTAAATAAAAAGTTACCAATCTCTCTTGTTCAGATGACCGACCAGTGAAGCAGCTCTTCTTTATTCTTTTAATAGCAACATCTGTTCCTCTCCATTTTCCATGGTACACGGTCCCAAAGGTACCAGAACCTAGTTCTCGCAGCTCCTCAAGATCTTCATTCTTAATGACCTACCAATTTGCATAGAAAACAAAGAAATAGATGAAGTCATGAACTAAATATTTTCAGGTTTCAGGTCAAGCACTACGGCACGATATAATGTACACATTCAAAATTTGTGAATACACACACACATATACAGATAAATGGCCAAATAAACAAACTTTACAAGGTCAAAAGAGAGAAAAGTTCTAAAACAGCACATCTTGAACAAGAGGTTTATTAACTTGTCTATAAAGACAATGAGAATGTACATGTTAGAGAAGCTAAATATTTTACAAAAATATGTGCCAAAGAATGTCAGACTACATTTAGCCCACAAGAGGAAGAAGTATAGTGTAATGGCGACGAGAATGATGAAGCAGAAGCATGGTGCTATAACATTTAACCTGTGCATTTTTTATTTATATACATGTTTAATTAGATATATTCCTTCATTAGGATTAATTGGTCAATGTTTCCTTGTTTGTGGTAATTAAGTCCGATTTGATGTCCATAAGTTGGGCATAGCATTTATGATCAAAGTTGTATAAAAACTGATCCTTGTGCTCTTCAAATTATCAGAAAATGATACTCACTTTTCCCCATGTTCCAAGTCGGTATTAGATTGCTCAACCTTGGGGCTCTGCCTCCAGGGTAAAACCCTAGCCATCCTGCTTGAAAGCTTCCTTGATTGCAATCACCCCTAGCTTACCTTAGTTGAGGACATCTTTGGAGGCTGTCTTAATTGCAGCCTCATGGTCGGTGGATTAGTCCCACAACTAGAAATATGGCCTAAACAATGCTTATAAAGTTTGGGCAGTCCTCACTTAAGAGGCTGGTTTTGTAAAAGTAAGTTAGGCCCTAAAATCAATTTCTAAGACATCTTCATCGCATCAAGCTTAGGCAGCCTTCATTATCCTTTCCTTCAATTGTTAAAATGAAAATTGGGAATAATATTTATCAGCCAACACATAATCACTTCCATTGTCAGTAAGTACCTACTTGCACAACCTTGCGCTCTATAACCTCCTTAACTGTTAGAATAGGCTTAAAATAGGCTTTACTTAAATGCTGTTTTGTGCTGTACCTATCTCTACCTAGGATCCTAGAAATGCCTTTACTTGTTTTTTACTCTTTCCTCTCCTCATTGTATATATAAGAACAATCTACAGTTAATATATAAATATGAGAACCTAAGAGAGGAAACATTAAGCTCCCAAAAGAATATTGTTTCTTTTTTATTTATGTCGAGTGAGTATCAGAGCAGGTCAATCTTGCTCTGCCTTAGTCTTGTCCAGTAAAGTCTCACTATTTCTCCCGTAATAAAGATTTGTTTCAGTGTTTTAATCCTTCTTTGTTTTCTCCAACTCACACACCTCAAACTTTGTCTCCTCTCATATACCTGCTGCTACACCCCCACAGCAGTCTGTCTCTCTTTTGAAACTGGTGACCATAATGTTCAAGGCAGCCCTTCACTTGTATCACCCACTGTGTTAAAGACAGACTCTAGCTCCTCATCCGCTCTGAGTCTTCTGCATCCACTGATTTTCTTTCCCAGAACTGTTAATAATCATCTCATGTAAACCAGTTATAAGTCTGGATTTTATAATTCGAGGCTACAGGGTTTCATAATACAAAGCTCAATTAGTGGCTAAAGGGTTTCATCAAGTCCGTGGCTCTGACTTTTCAAGAGACATTTTCTCCTGTTGTTAAACCTGCTACTATCAGACTCATCACCACTCTTGGTCTCACTAGTAATTGGAAATTATTTCAGTTGTGTGTGAATAATGCTTTTCTTATCGGCTTATTGGATGAAATAGTTTATATGGTGCAGACCCTTGAAGTTGAAAAGAAATCTCTCGTTTGTAAACTCAACAACACCCTTTTTGGCCTAAAAACAAGCACCCAAGCAGTGGTTAGATGGACTAAAACTTACCTTTATTCAGTTTGAGTTTCAAGCTAATAAATAAGATCGGTCTTTGTTACTATACAAGACTCAAGCTCACACTATTTTAATCCTCATCTATGTGGATGATATTATCACCACTTGCAGCTTATGACGCACTGATACTTCAATTTGTATGACGTATCCGATACTCTAGAATACTTTATCAATACTTACCAATGAAGTATCTAAGTTATAGTGCTAATACTTTTATGATAATAATAATTAATAATATTTTGTTTTTGAGAATATTTAATACATATTTTAATTTGGATTCACTCAATAGCAATCACATATTTGTTGTGTTTTTAAGATTTTTTGGTAAATTTTTCAATATACATATATCACGTATTGTATCCTATTATTTTTAAATTAAACATATTGTTGTATCAGATACATGTTATATATATGTTGTATCCGATATGATACACGTATTTTATCTGTGTATCATAGCTGGCAGCTCACCCCAACTAATTCGGCAAATTACTGAACGTCTTAACTCCACATTTTCTCTGAAACAACTGTGCCATTTGGACTATCTTTTGGGTATTGAGATCTCCCACACACAAATATATGGCTGATGCTCATTCTATTTCATCTCCTGCGACCTCTACGGACAAACTGTCTAAAAGTGGCGGTGAGTTATTTCAGCATCTAACTCTTTACAGATTTGTAGTTGGAGACTTACAGTATGCAACTAACACAAGACCTGAAATTAGTTTTGCATTTAATAGTCTGCCAATTCGTGTCAAATCCCTTAGATTCTCACTGGGTGGCTGTCAAGAGAATTCCAAGGGAGATTCGCAAGAGGTATGCTAAAAGAAGTTGAAGAACATAAAGAAGCTCTCAATTTTTTTAAACTCTTAGATCATAGCATATTCCTTAACTCTCCCAGAATATTCTACAACCCAAGAGTCACCCAAATCATGTGGGACAAAATTTATAAGTTCGGAAAGTCACATAAAGAGTTATTAACCACCACATGTCAATTTCTAACAACTTCACATGGCTTTCTACTATAATTCATGCACTACATGTGCTTCTTGGAGATGTGATGATGAGCTTTTTCTTAATATTAGGAGTTAGCTACCATGTGCTTCTTGGAGATGTGATGATGAGCTTTTTCTTAATATTAGGAGTTAGCTACCATGTGCCTCTCTCTAATTTTAAGAAACCACCCATGTGCTAGGATTAATTAGGAGTTAACTAAGTATTAAACATAGGATTAGTTGAGTTAACTTTAGCTTAAGCTATCTTATGTTTGCATTTGGGCTTCTTCATGTTTCTAAACACTTGAGAGGTGTTTTCTCCTCTTCAAAAACATGGCAAGCTTCTTACAGAAGAGAGTCAACTCCTCTTGTAGAATCACTTTTGAGGATTGAACGAAATCTTCCTTGTGAGTTCACTTTGAAAGTCTTAAGAGTTCTGTACTCTTGTCTTCATTCTTATCTTGAGAAGCTTTCTTCAGTATCGAATCTTCCTGCACTTATCCTTTGGGATTCATCACAAAGGTGGCATATTCTTTCTTATTTCTAAGTCTGATCCATTTTCTAATTTCTTTTGCAAAATGTTTCTGTTTTACATGTTCTTCATTGGGTTTTGGTGAGATACAAATTTGAATCACCATGAGACATGCTTCCACAAGCTTCTTCTCCGACACTTCTTGAGTTGACCAAGATCTTATCATCCTCCTAAGCTCCACGTAACTCCATAACCACTGCCACTGCCAGCATTATTTCTTTCTTTCTTCATCTACCCCTTCAATCTAAAATCTCTTGTGATTCAATACCCATAGGCATCGTTACGAGATAACAGAGACTTACAATTCTTGCTACTATTGATCCCATTCTTGCTTCTATTTTGGCATGCACCACGAATTGCTCCCAAAATATGGGAGCTCTAATACCCGTTGATGGATGATAGATACCCATTAGTTAGACAATTAGGTTATGACAGCCGGGGTCTACAGAGTATTAGATATTCTTTAAAACCTTGGAGAGACTCGGAAGATAAATATTGCAAGTTCTAATTGCTGTTATGACAGACTCTACATCTGCACTAAGCTTTAAATGAAAAAGATAAATGTAAATTAGAATAACATGAGTGCGATGTCCAAGTCTAGATTATATGGATCCAGATCCAATCAACTATTATTACCAATACGCTTCCGAAATCTGAAGAATCCAACTCAAATTATGTAGCAACTGTAATAAAGAAGTAACTAAGAACCAAGCCTCCAATACATCATACCCATAT
>Ga0099823_1004135_pt1 | contig 14048 bp, 9 predicted proteins | sample CowpearedBW_FD_76831 | JGI IMG/M metagenome (GOLD analysis project Ga0099823, IMG submission 76831) | Root nodule microbial communities of legume samples collected from California, USA - Cow pea red BW | ecosystem: Host-associated > Plants > Roots > Nodule | place: USA: California | collected...
AGGTGGACATTGATGAAGTTAGTAATTTCTTTAATATTTTATTCAAAAATAAACTATAATATAAATTGGTAGTGATTTTTTATTGGTTTGTTTTTCAAGAATCAATCGGAGAAAGGGGACTTGTTGATCTAAGCACTAATTATGGTTAAATATTTATTTTTTAAAATATTTTGTAAATACCCGCGGATATGAAAAAAATATACGGGTACCCGCATAACGGATACTCGACAGATATGGATACGGGTACGAGACAAATATTTATCCAACGGATAAGGTATGGGGAGCTACTACCCGTACCCTACCCGCCCCGTTGACATCCCTAATCTTAGTGATTATAAAAAAATTAATAAATTATGGAATGACGAACATATTTAATCAACTTCAATTTCAAATTCTTCTATTTATTCCCAATAATTTTTCACGTGCCTTAAGTATTAATACTTTTTGCAAAGCTACAAAATACACATTCTAGACACGAAATCACTCTTATTTAATAAAAAGTATTTTCTTTTTATTTTTTATTTTTTTTATTCAACATCTATCCAACTATATATAAAATGTGAATTTCACTTAATTTTACGTAAGTTAATAACAAAGAAAGGTCAAATCTTAAGTTGATATTTAAAAAATAAATAAAGTCTGTAAACTTTAAAACAAATACCCACTAAGAATAAAACAGGAAAAAGGTGGAAAAACACGTTCCTGACTTTTTCTTCCTTAAAATTGTTCTAAACATCAATTTGTTCAGTCTTTTTCTTAATTACTTTTTTTTTCCTCTTCTCTATATTTCAGTCCACCACCTCTCCTTAAAGAACATAGACTTTTCTAATTTATAAAACTGGTCTTCAAGTTTTTCTAACCGTGCAATATTTAAAAAATAATTAAACTGTTAACATTACAATTTTATTATTTATGCTAATTTTTCATAGGTAATATTTTCTTTTTAAGATAATGCATTGGTATTTATGAATTACTTACAAAGTAAATTTCGTAGGAATTAAATTGATAGGTAACTTTATCTATGGAATTATCTATTAACTTTATAAATTAGTGAAATAAGGGAGAAAATAAAGACATTAACGTTCTCCACGTATTCAGAATTTATGCTAATGATGGCTTCTTTCTTAATTAACTAATCATCTATAAAGAGTTAAGACTACCATTCAATAGGAAAGTTAAGAGCCAAAAACTGTTCAACATTTATACCATTTAATTAATTCAGATTCGTTGCAATATAATAATGAATTTGCTCTAACTAAGCCACTGTTTTGGTACATTTCTTAATAAATTACATTAAATTGACTTTGGAATGAAGTAGAAGTTTTAAAGGAGCATCTCTCATTCCTCATTTCATGCATATTTTTTTTAAGTTTTCTAATCTAAAAGTTTAAAATAATTGAAATAAAATAGATGATTTCGTTAATATTTAATTTATTATAACCATATTGAATTTTATTTGAGTTAACTTTGTTGAAAGATATTTTAAACAATTAATTTTGTTTGGATGTGTAATAAAGTATTTTTTTTTTACTTCAAACTTGAAGTTAACAGGAAATAATAAAGTTGTCAAAAATAATCATAGACTACAATTTTCAAATTCATAAAATTATTTGTTTCAAACATACAGTTAAAACTACAAACACATTTTATTTTCTTCTAAAAACAGTTAAAATGAGGATAAATAATCTTTCCCAGATTAATCTAAGGTAGCAAAAAGCCAAATTATGAATCAACCTACGTGGTTATGTAACGTTTGTATTAAATATAAAGTTTTAAGATATTTGCATGACAAAGGAACATGATTCTATATTAAGTTGGTAATATATATTGTAATTAATTAACCATGATCGTGAAAAGAAGGGCCTTATAGATTCTTTTGACCGAAGGCTAATGGATTTTATTTATTATGAAGGCACATATCCATCTTCATCATATACAAAAGCAAGACTTAGAAAATTTAAAACATCAAGATAATATATTCAAAGAAAACTATTTCTATGTTCACGTGATTGAAAACCATTAATTTAATTGTTGATTTTGGTGAAGCTCATTTCCTAACCAAAATCTCACAATTTCTATTTGAAAGAGAAATGACAAATAAAAACCCTAGACCCTAACAACACAATAAATGAGTTCAGAGATTCTGACGTGCATGCAATCTATAATCCTTATAGTGTTATTGTGTTTGAGACATTGTTGTGAACATGAAAGATTCTTGCATTTTTATTTATGAGAAATTGACTAATCATTCTCTTGCCCATAAAAAAAAAAAAACTAATTATTCTCTTATTTCTGATCTTTACGTTTACATGATATTTGGAAAAGCTTTTTGGATCGATAGTTACATTCTCAAGTTGTAAAGAAATTTATATTGCAAATGGATAATGAGATTTTACATTTTTTTATCCCCTTTTAACCTATTATCACAATTATCTTTTAATTATCTATTTTAATTCTTTTAGTGGTGTGATGTGATGATCTAAGAATGATTAGAGTGACGGGTTAAAAGTGAGTCAAAATAACATTATCCGTCGTAAAGGATATGATTAAATGTTTAATTTTTAAATAAGATATTTTGGAAGAAAAATAGGATCTCAACTTGAGTATTATTATTTGTGAAAAAAATACTTTATACAATCAAGGAGTGTCATTACAAAAAAATATCTCATTAACAACCAATTTTAGTAACAAAGAATTATTAGTCACTAGAGTGACCAATTTATATACTAATTTACAAAATAAAAATTATTGGTTACTAAAATAGTCACTATTATGAATAAAATGTTATAATTGATTTCTAAATTTAGCTATCAAGGTTTGAACTAACAAAAAATATAGTTTATAAATTGATCACTAAACGTTAGTGACCAAGGTTTTGACTACCAAAGGAATTAATTACTAAATTAGTTTCTAATTAATTAGTGATCAATTAAAATTTTTTATTGATAATATTGACTATTTTAGTAACTAATAATTTTTTATTTTGTAAACACACGCACACGCACACGCACACACACACACACATAATTTATTGTGTTAAATATGTTTAGTCTGAGAACTTTAATCTAAAATTGGAATTCATCCCTGTCCAAAATTTTAATACATTTTGATTCATAAACTTTAAAAATGAATGAATATAATTTTTTTAATCCAATTACGTTAACTTTTTTATGTGTCGAACACGTTTCATGTTAGTATTGAAATTTTTTACACCATTTGACGCATTCTAGATTCATATCAGCTTGGAAATGCGTTCGAAACTTAAACAAAAATTAACGTAATTAGGTTTAAGGGACTATATTCATTTATTTTTAAAGTTTAAGAACCAAAATATATCATTTACATACAAGGTCAAATTTTAATTTTAGGTTAAAGTTTAGGAATTAAAAATATAATTAATCCAAATTTATTGAATGGTTGATTGATGGGTAGAAAGTGGAGAAGGAAAAGAAGGCCCAAATAAGAAGCCTATCTATATAAGTTGATGTAACATTTCTTTAGTATTACGAAGAGTGAAATACAATGGGCTACAAAAAATATATGAATTTTTTTAGGTATTAAATTCTGTTTAAGAGCAAATCTAACACGGAAATTACACTTAAAAGTGATATATGAAAGGATAATAGTCTAGATTCTAAAGTCAATATTATCTCCGAAATCTGTTGGTCATTTATTATCGTATAAAAATTTACTGAAAAAATGAAATAAAATAAACATTAAATTTATAATAAAAATTATTTATTTTGAAAAAAAATTTAAATAAATAAATAAAAATATTAAACCATTTATATTATTCTTTAATATTATTTTCTATGAATCAAAAGATTATTGTACAAAATTATTTTTTAACTTTCAAAAATTATAATTACATCGAAGTACATATAAAAATTTATACAAGTGTGAATGTTATAAATCTTTTGTATTGAATTAAAATTTCAAAAAATCCTAAAATTAATGTAATATAATAATAAGATCTCAATCTATGACTCTAATATTTGGAGATGGCCTGCCTGATAAATCTTTCTCTTAATTTTGTAATTATTATTAGATTTCAATAATAATAAAATTGTTAGAAAAATATAATTTGTAATACTCTTTAAGATAATTTGATTGTATAATCAAAATTAGTTAGAGTTGTTCGTGCGCGAGATTCAATAACTAGAACTTTGAGAATTGTTAAATTTAGGTGAATCTTTTGAGAAATGAATTTGTAGGTAACACAAAGATGTATAAATCTAGACGATATTTTAATAGAAACGACGATCTAATAGAAAACTATGCTAATAAAGAATCACTCAACAAAAATTATCATGGCTGATTTTAAAGAAAGGAACAAGAACAAGTTCAATACGTAAATATAAACTCAAAGAACGTCAAGAAAGCTTTAAATGTACTAAATCACTTATGTTTAGATAACTAATCTTTTTCTTAAATCGGTGATTACTGATGTTTTGAAAAAAATAATTCTTTTATTCTTTAAGATTGAATTCATAATTGTAGGATTTTATGAGCATGTCACATTACTATGATCGAAAAGAGTTTCTGACATTACAGATATGTTCTTCCCTTTCTAATGGTAGCGGTCTTTCTAAAACATGTGCTATTTTCCATGTTTTTTATATTTGGTAATGTTCTGTTCATTTTCCCAGAAAATGGAGTTGTCAATTCAAACTCTTGGGAAAATTGGCATGAAAACGGAAAATGGTGCATGTGGGTGTGGGTGTGGTGTTTTGGGACATAAATATCATTTTCTGAAGTGGTCCCATATTAATGTGAAATTGCAAATAATTGAATAGAAGGGTGCACTTGGCAATTTCAAAACCACAACAAACCCAAAGAAATAATAATAATATGGTTGCAGTTTGCGGTCTTATCCCATTACGCAAAATAAATCAACTTGCCCAAGACTTTCAATTCCAACTTCTACACTTTCTGGTTCTTCATAATCTCTTCTTTCTCATGAGCTTCACCATTTTCTAATGGTGGGACACAACTTCTGAATTTTCAAACCCATTTTCATCGGAAAAAAAAAAACACGTATATTCAATTGCCTTCAAAGGAAGAACATTACACTTTCATCCAAGAACATTGGAATGTCACCATTTTAAACTACTAGTCTTACATATTCTAGATCAAATACAATAACTATCGAAAAATACCGGAAAAATACTATGCAACATATTCTTTTATTATATTATTAAGTTACACAAAAATTCGTGAAATTACCTTTATATTTTAGTATGACTCTTGCATGTACTCTACTTGTTATAGATTGAATATTATAAAAAAAAAAAACAAAATTTACTATTCATATTTGTCAATAGGTCTTATTTGTGATTTTATGGATTTCAATAACACTAATACTAAATTGTGTCGGTAAGAGTATATTATAGAAAGTTTTCCAATACTTTTTGGTTTTTATATTTTGACATTACAACTTTATACTATCCTTTATATATAAAAAAAAAGTGCAAGAGAGAATATTTAGTTCATACACGTACTTGTAGATTTTTTCAATTTGATTCCTATGTATTAAAACTCCTTAAATTTTGTGTGTGTATATATACATGCAATTATTGATTTGATCTTGTCATATATGACATCATCTCTAGAAGTCCTAAGTTGATATTAACTTCATGTATTACCCATTTTTAATTTCATTCCCCTTGTATTCTTAATTTGCCTATTTTACTTTAAACGTCTTTAAACAAACCCTTATATAGGTACCATCCTTAATTATATGTTTAATCTTTATAATCAACTTCAACTTTGTTTTTAACCATTCTATCTGAATCAATAACCTTGCATGGTTTAAATAAAGTTATTCAAACATACAAAGTTATTCAAACAAAAACTGTCTTGTATTCTTGTATTAAAAGAGCAAAAAATTAGTTGGAAAAAAAAAACTTCATCCAAGTTTTGTAAAATGATATATATGAAAAATATAATTCCAAAAAATTCTGAAAAAAGTTACATTGGCGTCTACACTAGGTTGGTTCGTGGCATTAACGTTCACATGTCAGAACATGACAAAGAAGACTTTCGTTGCATGTTCTTGTCTTTGACCAATTCAGTACTTAAATAAAGGCCCCCACACTCTGGATTCATTTCTCAGCACTGGTTTATTAATTATCTCTTATGGCTTCTCAAGCTCTTCTTCTCTTTCTCCTCTTTCCCTTTCTCTTACACCAAACCAATGCTTTGATCTTTGAAGGCTTCGATGAAAACAGTGAAATAAGCCTCGAAGGATCTTCCATCATCAAAACCAGTCGTTTACTGAAACTCACCAACAGATCAACCAATATCATAGGCCATGCATTCTACAAAACACCCTTTCAAATGCTCAACATAACAGACCCTCCCCTTGAACCCTATGCTTTTTCCTTCACCACCTACTTTGTTTTCTCAATTGTATCCCCTAGTTCTGGTTCTGGTGGCTTTGGCCTTGCCTTCACCATAGCACCATCAACACACTTTCCTGAGGCTGATGCTGGCCACTATCTTGGTCTTTTTAACCCCTCCAATGATGGGAATGCCTCAAATCACATCTTTGCGGTGGAGTTTGACACTGTGAATGGTTACAAAGGTGACGCAGACACCGAAGGAAACCATGTTGGGGTGAATGTAAACGGAATGGACTCAGGGATTACTGAACCAGCTGCATACATTGAAGAGGGTACTGAGAGTGTAAAGGAGGATTTCAGAATGGCCAAGGTTGATGCTGTTCAAGCTTGGATAGAGTATGATGGTGAAAAGAGAATTCTGAATGTAACTATAGCTCCTTGGAAATTATCAAAACCCAGCACACCACTTATTAAGAACTACAACGTTGACCTTTCCAACGTTATGAAGGAAAACATGTTTGTCGGTTTCTCAGCATCAACTGGTTTGGAAACAAGCTCTCATTATCTTCTAGGGTGGAGTTTTGCAGTGAACGGTGTTGCGGCTTCGTTGAATATGTCTAATCTTCCAAAGCCACCACCCAAGGAGGAAGATCCATCGTCATTTCCTTGGGTCAACGTTGCAATTGGCATCTTGTCTGCTTTGACTTTGAGCCTTTTGTGTGTTCTAATTCTTCTGACATGTTACAAGAGATACATGGATTTTGAGGTTCTTGAGGACTGGGAAATGGATTGTCCTCACAGGTTCAGATACAAAGATCTTCACCTTGCCACAAAAGGGTTCAAAGAGAGTCAACTAATTGGAATTGGAGGGTTTGGTGCTGTGTACAAGGGTGTGTTACCAAGTTCAGGAACTGAAGTTGCTGTTAAGAGGATTGTGAGAAGCCCTTTCCACGGAATGAGGGAATTTGCAGCTGAGATAGAAAGCTTGGGAAGGTTGAGACACAAAAATTTGGTGAACCTTCAGGGATGGTGCAAGAAAAAGAATGATCTCCTTCTAGTCTATGATTTCATTACAAACGGAAGCCTTGATTGTGTCCTATACAAACCCAACAACAACGTTGTATTGAACTGGGGGCAAAGATTCAACATTCTCAAAGGAATCAGTGCTGGACTATTGTACTTGCATGAAGAGTGGGAGCAAGTGGTGATCCATAGAGACGTGAAAACTAGTAACATTCTGATAGATGGAAACTTGAATGCTCGTTTAGGTGATTTTGGACTTGCAAGGCTCTATAACCATGGTGAAGTATCACACACAACGAGTGTGGTTGGAACCATTGGGTACATTGCACCAGAGTTAACTCGCACGGGAAAAGCTTCTACAAGAACTGATGTGTATGCATTTGGGGTTGTGCTCCTTGAAGTGGTGACGGGTAAGAGGCCTCTTGATTCGGATCAGTTTTTCTTGGTGGAATGGGCGATTGAGAACTACCATTTGGGTCAGATTCTTGAGGTGGTTGATCCTAAGCTGGATTCAGTTTATGATGAGGAAGAAGTTGAGTTGGTTCTGAAGTTGGGTTTACTATGCACTCAACATAGATCAGATTGTAGACCTAGCATGAAACAAGTTACGAGGTATCTGAACTTTGATGACCCTCTTCCTGATATTGGTGATTTGGGATATGGTGGTTATTCTAATGGCAGCAGCAGAATGAACTCGGGTTTCTTAGAAGTCACGCCATCTTTGAGAACTGTTGAAACTTCTGGGTATTTGTCCTCCATGAGCATGAGTACCAAGTCCTTGGATGCTGGTAGATAGCAAATAATCATGTTGTAGCATTTTCTACCGGTGTATTAATTTCTCTGAATATATATTCATAGTTCTTGTGTAATTCTTTCATTTCTTTGTATTAATATATAACCAACCAAAAACTAACGTTGTTTTTGGCGATATAAGATTTGCTTTGCTTAATCCGCTGAAGAGTGTTATAAGGGGAAGAAATGAATAAGGTTTGGTTTTGGAAACAAATACTTATCAGTAGGTGAAAAATTATAATTATTAGTTAAAATATAATTTTTTTATTTTTAAATAGTATAACAGTCTAATTATTACAATTCGATTATGACTCAATCTACTTAATCTCTATTACGAGATAATTAATATAAATTACAACAGCATTTATATTAAGTTAAAGAGAACAAACATTTAACTGATTGTAATTTTGTTTTTATTCCTTCTATTTTTGTTTTTTTTTCTTCAAATTTGTATACATTAATATTTGTATTTTGTATTTTTGTAAAATATTCAACTAAATATTTCTTATCAGTAAAAAAAGTATTCGTTTTAAGGATTAAAGTTTGGGAATGTTTACATATACAGGGACAAACTGTTAGTTTAAATATCATGGACAAAAATTAAAATACGAAAAGTTTTCTAGAACTGTTATTATCTCAATTAACAATTCAGAAAGGATGAAAAATTATTTAAATTTTGAATATAAAAATCTTAATGCCATCGATGGTTAACAATTTTATTAAATTATTACATTTCAATTTTAATAAGTTGAAAAAAATCATTACTGTAGATTTAAACACACTCGAAAATTTATGATAATATACTTTGAAAGAATTAGCCTGAGTAAAAGTCAGACCAAGTCCTTGTCCTTAATCTTTCAATTTTTTTTTTCTGTTATTATTTATACATGTTTTATTATTATATAGTTTAGTTCAATAACAACTAAACTGTGTTTTTTCATTGGTTTATAAAATTCAAAATATACTGGAAAAAAGTTTGTCTAAATTAAATACTTTTATTAATTTTTTGTTTTATGAAAAAAAAAGAAGGTCTCATTCTAAACTTTTGTTGCTTTAAAGGCTTTTTCTATTGTCACTGTTTGAAGATGAGATAGATGGGTAAGTGATTTGATAGATGTTAAAGTCATTTAATAAACACTTTGACGTTGAAGAAATTTTTACTTGTTTTCTAACTTTCACGTTTAGCAAATTCAGACGTTCTTTTTAAAGAAATTTAGACGTTATTGTTAACTAATCTTGTCGGATAATTATTACATTAGATAAAATTCCAAAATTGATATGTGTGAAAGGGTCAAAAAGATAATTTTTTAACTTATATAATAACTATTTTAAAAGCCATGTAAATAATGAATTTTGATTAGAATATCAAATAACTAATATTAATATATACAGCGGAATCAAATAAGATAAATTCGATCTAATTTTTAAGTTATAATTAGTATTTTATATTTTACAAATTTCGGGTTATAAAATGTTTATATCGATCAAATAAGAACTTTCCATATATTTATATTCAATCTAATTTTACAATCAATTAAATAGCAAACCTTTCATGAAAATCCTCCAATAGTGATATGCTATCTTTCTCAAATGTTAAATGAAAAGTTTGATAGATTAATTACAAATAGTTTGACTTGGTTTCTTTCTCAAGTTGATGTGTTAAGAAGGAAGAGGAGTAAAGGATGAATATTCTCAAGTTGATGTGTTAATAAGCTTTAAATCTTTGCACATTTTAATATTAAAATATTTTCCGTACATTTCATCATGTTGATGATAAAACGATACTATTTTACAATAAAAATTAATAATAACATGATGGTCATATTTAAGAGCCATGTAAGTTATTAGTAAAGTGTATAAAACTATAAATATATAATGATGAATTGTCTAAGAAATAAAGTTGAATAATAAATGTACAACACAATGATAATGGGATGATGGGATGGTAAAATGTAAAATTAAACCAATGTCTTTATAATCATGTGGAATTATTTTGTAACTTTTTTCCTTTTCTTTTTAAATATTAAATTTAGTCAGGTGATTTATTTTTAAAAATAAACCAAATGTTCATTCTGAATTTTTATGTAACAATTAATAGTCACTACATTTAAATAGGTAAAGTTAGTGTATCGGCCTATGTTTGATTTGAAATTTAAATAATATTCTAAATTATTATTATTATTATTATTTTATTGAAATAAGATACAGATACTCCTTTGACCTTTTAATACCAGACAAATTTAGAAGAAATTAATTGCTCTTTTTTTAAGGCTTTTTTTACAATTTATATAAAGTATTAAATTTCTTTTCCTTTTATTTTCTTATTAACGAATAACGAAAGTAATTAATATTAATGGAAAATATCGTATATTATATTTGTAATATTGTTTTAAAACTAAAACAAATCCATTAAATTAATTATTTTTATTGATTTGTGTGAATATGTTAGAAGTGTTTTGCGTTAAACGATCTAGAAACTATGTTACTTGGTTTATGTGGCATTCTTCCAAATTGTATTGAAGGTTCTTCAACATTATCAGTTGAAGTTACGATTAATGTTCTTTGTCAACACGAACATTATTATTTTGTGTCTAATTCTACATGTTCTCTGCAATTCTGAATCACTACATGAAATGAATTTAACTACCCAAATGGGATCGAGTTTTTTTTGTACTCCAATTAAACAAGATGATCATATTGTTTGTGCAGGAAAGTAGAAGATAAGAAAAAGAAAAATGAAGAAAAGAAATTGGTAACCAAATATTAATCCAGTAGATCACTGCATTCCTCAGGTATGTTCTTTCACATGTTTGCAGGGCCTGTGAATTGATAAACGATGTTTCTTGTGTTCTGAACTGTGTCGACTCTTCAGCACATTTGTAGATGATGGGAGGACAGGACTCTTTATACCACAAAGCTTATTATTCTTCACAAGCCAAGAGAAGATAAATTCCAAGCCACAACCTTTTGGAGAAAAAGCATATGAGTGCTTAGTGGAACCTTTGAGAAAACCTTCAGAGGATGCAGCCAATGCATTGGCATCAGGAAGAAAACGGTTGATCATGTAGGTTGGAGATTCACAGCCATCAGACTCTGAAACCTTTAATCTAAACCCATTATTGCTTTCACTGAGAGCTGTGTCTGATTGTTGCATAATGTCTAGTGCTTCGGAGAGAGACAAAACATCCATTGCATCAGAGAAAGAATCATTCTTCTTGTCGTCATCTTCTTCATTGTCGCCATCGCAACCATCATCTTCATCAAATGCAAGAACATTGGTGTATACTTCAGCTTTGGCTGCTTCTTCTAGTGGATGCCAAAGGCAAGGAGGTGGTCTTAGCCGCGGGGTGTCTATGTCTCCATAGATGCTATCACTCCCCTCCATGGCTTTTGGTTTCCCTGGGGCTTGTTCCCATGAAAATGGAACACTTGAGGAGCATGATGTATCTGCAACACCTGAAAAACCAAAACGCTTTGTTGACAAAAGAGGTGCGTTGAAGTTTAACTTTCGAGGTCGTTTGGAATCCATGGCTTCCAGATTTTTCTGTGACCGGAAGGACTATCAGAAACATCTAATTAATTGGAAAAGGTTCGTTAAATCATTAAAATCTTGATTAGAGAGAATATCGGTTCGAGTTAGTTGAGTGGAATAAAAATATCAGTTGAAAATATAGATATCTCGTGAAAATCATTAAACCTAGTCCTGCTTTAAAATGGTCACGGGTGAGTTGATAATCCCCTTCCATGTGGGAGGAAAACGGGAAGCCAGATATTTGAAGTTAAATAATTCGAAAAGGTGTGGGTGCTAATATATGCAACGCTAAAGGACGAAGAAGAAGAACAAAAACCTGTCGTGTACACAGAAGCAGCTGAACTGAGATGAACATGTTTAAACTTTTCAATAAACGAACGTATCACAAAGTAGACATGTTTAGGTAAATTTAAATAATCAACAGAAAAATCATTTAGAGTATGTAGGGTTAGGGGTAAAAAGAAAAATATTGACGAATTGAATAGATGAAAACTTTCATAGCTGGTATGGATATAGTTCTCCAAAGAGAACTGTGTTACAATACACAGTTAAATGGAGTTGCAAGGCAATTGTGTTTATACAACAGAGAGGACTGAAAAACAACACAATGTGAATTGGCGATTGCTAGGCCAAAAAATTTGTGGTAAATATCTAAGTCTTCGATTGGAATACCGTTCAGAAATTTTGCAAAAAGAATAACATGTGTATCTCTTGCTTCAAAGTAATTTTGGAAGCTCCACGCCGGTAATCCAAACATGTTGACATCTGTTGCACAACAAACTGACCTTCATGTACAAGTTTGTCTAAAACTGTGGTAACTTATAACCATCCCTGCCGGTGTTGTATATTGGAAACAGCAGTGACATCTGCATGCATAGCTGGCAAAACCATAATTCAGTACATATATTTACAAGCTATCTTCCTCACTCCCCCTTCAGTTTCAATCCAAAATGATCTTTCTAACTTACCCTTTCACTTTTGTAATTCAACATCCACAAGGTTAGCCTAAAAGATAAGTAGATCAGACTGTTTCAGGAGACAAAATCCAACAGATAAATAGCACTGATGATAACTGGGTCGTGAGGTGTAAAAAAGTATAGGTTGACAAGAATAGGCTTGTCACCACCACCATAAGGAACACTCCGAAAACACCAGATCATTGGTTTTTGACTCACTTTTGTTCATTAATTCGCTCCCGTGCTTTATTACAAAGCTCTAACGTCTCAGCATGGCTAGGATCAAGACAAAGGGCCGCTTCACAATCTCGGACGGTAGAAATATAATCACCCATTGAATCATGAAATGCTGCTCGAAGATGTAACAGTTGCAAATCTGGCTTAAAACCAATGGCCCTTGAAAGCTCCGCTATTGCTTCATCTTCCTTGTGATCATCCATTAAAACTGAGAGAAAGAGACCGCATGTCAAACTTGACAAGTTATGTGCATACTGAGGAGTGTAAGACAATTCATAAACAGGTTTCAAGGATTCAAGACAGAAACATGATGGCATTATTCTGTCTCATCGTTAATAGCAAACAAAATAATATACATGAATTAAGGCCAAAATAAAAAACAACAAAAAATGATTTAGGCTATCAATGATTTAGGCTATCAGACAAGAATAAGCTCAATTTCAATGGTTGCTGGTGTCAAGATAAAATAGCCAAAAATGAGCAAGACACCCTCCAGAAAAGTGAAATTTGATAGGCATGTTATCAACAGTCATACAAATATATAAACTACTATAGTATAGTACTCCTCCAAGACTTAAGGCAATGCCTAAAGCTCATTTTATACTCAAGAGTCCAAGAAACATGTATTATTTCACATAACCTTTCACCATGATGCGAGAGGTTTTAATGAACTACAACTAATGCAAGTTTAAGTTAAGATAAGGAGCATGGATGCAAGCTAGCATGGATGCAGCATTTAATTTAGATTGGAGGAAACTTAACCACAAATGATGCTAACTTTAAAAAGTGAAGTTAGGGTACATAAACAAATAAATGAAGACAGCTGATGGGTAGAAAATCATTTTGTTCAAGTAGTTATTAATTGAAAAAATAGCTACATGGAAGCTGTACAAGACAATAATAATCATAATTTTAAGACTCCCTCTCAAGCTGGAGCATATAAATTGTATGCACCAAGCTTAGAATATATAAGCTGAATTCTAAGCCCTCTCAAGAACTTAATGAGAATGTACGCAAGCTGGTCATTAGAGCTGATAAATCCACTAAAGAGTTCCTTGGACAACAGCTTCTCCCTAATAAAATAACAACTGATCTCTATGTGTTTGGTCCTTTCATGATACACAGAATTGAAAGTAATAAGAAGGGTTGTTTGATTATCACAAT
>Ga0099823_1004142_pt1 | contig 14044 bp, 19 predicted proteins | sample CowpearedBW_FD_76831 | JGI IMG/M metagenome (GOLD analysis project Ga0099823, IMG submission 76831) | Root nodule microbial communities of legume samples collected from California, USA - Cow pea red BW | ecosystem: Host-associated > Plants > Roots > Nodule | place: USA: California | collected...
ATTAATTTTAATTATAGGAATAAAATGGTAATTTTATATTTTATTTTATTAAAATATTTTTTTTATTTTATCACATCCATCAAATTTTTTACAAATTTTCATAAATTTTACTTTCAAATCTCTTCACTTTTATCCTCAAATACCTTAAAAGAAACAATTCAAATTTTACCTTCAAATCTATCCAAATTCATCCACTCACTCTCTTTAAATCCTTCGTCACAAAAGAATGCACCCTAGATGTGGGTGAAGAGGTGTTGAATCTGTTTTTACTATTTTAATGCATTGTGAGAATTTGCAAGGGTGGTATGAATGAGAAAATTTGAAAAATCTGAACAAAAAGAGAATGAAGAAAAAAAGTGGTCTACATTAAAATAGGGCTCAAAACCATATTATAGAGTTTTCTAAACCATAATATTATGGACAATCATTCCAACCATATTTTTAACAGCCTTTACTGTGAGTCACAATTTTTCCGGCAGCTGCCATAATTTGTGAGCCTTACTATAATCACTTTGATGAACCACAGTTTTGAACAGTAATCACTCTCCATACTGGGGAAGACTTTTTGATAGGAAACCTTTATTCTAGAATTGAGATTTCACAGCCAAAATGTCATAGAAGGTTAACAAAGTTTTCTTTTGATTCCTTAAATTCCTTTATTTTGTCGAATATTGGATTCTTATCTCCATAATTGCTCAAAGGATGCCTTCGACCTAAGTAGAAACAAAATATACCGGCGATGCCAATTTACATGTTTCTTCTTCTACATGGTCCTTTCCTATCAAACAGCAAACTCTTAACTTGGTTTGATTAACTGATTAATTTCAACGTTTCTATTTGTTGGGACCAGCATAATAGACCAGTATAATCCCAAATTAAATTTTAAAAGGCTTTCACAGATTTATGCTTGGCGTACCAAACCATAATTCACAGATTTCCAAGAGAATTCGCAGCGATATCCGACAATTGACTAAATTTTCTTTACCAACAAATCCTGGACTTCATATGTTAGAAAATGGACGGATATTAAGATTAATCAATCTAATTTTAAAGCACGTAAACAAATGCAATTATCTCTAACTCAACCAAGTAACTAGGATATGTTAACCAACACATTAATACTTCAAGAACAAGATCATCGAAAAAGTAATTGAAATTACATATTCGCTATAAGTTGTCCTGGCATCAATCAGCATGACAATCTCTCTCGCCACAAATTAATTCAGGTTCCAAATGAGTTGGAATAACCAGAGTCATTATACATTAACACAAAACAGAAAAATCCCCAAATTCCACATGAAGACTTCTCGACCTTTCCTCGCATATCGTCATCACTATGGCATTGTGGCTAATGCTCTGAATCAGAATCACCTCTCTGTCGTTGCCTCACTTGTCTTTTCGTTAGACGACTGTCGAACAAATTGTCCACGAAATCGAGGTCGTTGTTCAGCTAATTTCTTTCTGCTCTGATATCGAACCTGAATTAAAACCACATTGAGTCTCCACAAGACAAAATATCATCTAAATACTAGAAAGTCCTACTGTACTGGGTTTGACACATAAATAGCTTCTCTAAATAGGGACTTCTGGTTTTAAAAATTGTTTGTTTCTTTTTCATTTTCCTTTCACTAGTTACAAAAATGGTCTTATTTTCACTTTGTTTCTTACTTTCAAATGTAGTATATGAAATTACAAAAAAGAACAAAATAATTGCCTTCATTTCATGTACTAATCTTTCAAATAAGAAATAAATTGAACAAACTTACATGTTTGTTATTCCTAGAGTAAACAAGCGCTTTCTCAAAAACACAAATAGATAGTGGTTAATGTGAATATTCATGAAAAGTTTTATATTTAACAGAGTAACAAAACAAGAAAATCCAATATTAAACCATGGGTATCCTATCCAATGCATACTTTCTTTGAGATACAACAATAACATTGGTGGATTATCCTACCTCAATCCCTAAGAGATATCATGGCTCTAGATACCACTTTGTCTGATCCGTCAATCTACACTAATTATGTTAATGGGTATCTAACCATTGACAAATTAGATGACACTAATTATGAGACCTGGAAATCAGACATTAAACTTTGGCTTAAGAATCAGGGGTATGTTGATCATCTCACCCAGAATGTGTCTTCTATTGATGCTGATGAAGCTTCCCGTTGGTTGAAAATTGAAGCTCAATCATGCATCATTCTCAAATCCACTATTCACTCCTCTTTTAACAACTGTTTCATACATATGAAACATGTTTAGAAGTTTAGGAACAGGCAGAATTGTTATACACCAATGAAACTCAACGTCTTTATGTTGTAACATGATGTTTGCACTAACTTATACACTATGAAATTGCCTTATCTCTAGTCGATGTAGGATCTCCAATACATACCCCTCACGCCAAGACATATGCATCTCAAGCGTGGGAGTAAACATTAATGGGTGGTCCTATAATGGTCTGATAGTGGGTGGCATGATAGACCCACCAAACAACAAATCTCACTAGGATAAGCTCTAAACCATAACTCTGATACCATGTTAAGAAGTGAACTTTAAAACTAACTCAATCTTACAAAACCAACTTATAAGGTAAAGTCTAAACCTACTTATATACTATAAATTGACTTTATCTCTAGTCAACGTGCGACTTACAACACACCCCCTCACGCCGAGACATATACATCTCGAGCGTGGGACTAACAATATCTTAACAATATTATCTAACAGATAGATTGACTCGAGTCGTCAAGGAAGACGGATTCAACCAATGCCAATCAGATCACACTATGTTTGTCAAACACTCCATGGAAAGGAAGGTAGCCTTGTTCATTGTTTATGTTGATGAGGTAGTTATCACAAGAAAATATTATGATCAAATAAAGCATCTAAAGGGACTTTTGGCCAAGGAATTTGAAGTCAAGGACTTGGATTAGCTCAAATATTTCATAGGGATGGAAATTGCTCGGACAAAGAATCTTATTGATGTATCACAAAGGAAATACACACTTGAATTCCTTCAAGAAACCAACATGCTTGGGTGCAAGGCAGCCAATACTCCCACAGAACTGGAAAAGAGAGGTAAAGAAGAAAGTCCACCAGCTGATTAAGATAGATATCAAAGCCTAGTTAGGAAACTAATCTACCTAACTCACACTAGGCCTGATATGTTGTGAGCTTGGCTAGTTGCTGCTACACATCTAACCCAAATGAAGCCCACATGAAAACAGCAAACAGAATCCTCCAATACCTCAGGTACACCAGGTCAAGGGCTCTACTTCAAGAAGAACTCAAACAGAGGCACTGAAGTCTATACTGACTCGGATTGGGAAGGATGCCCCTGTGACAGGAAATCAAATACAGTCTACTGCTCTGTTGTTTGGGGAAACTTCTTGACTTCGAGAAGCAAGAAGTAGTTGGTGGTGGCAAGGAGTAGTGCAGCAGCAGAATTCAAAGCTAAGGCTTATCTGTTAAGGAATCTGGCTTAAGAGGATGCTGGATGAAATCAGAATTCCTATCAATTTGAGGATATTATGTGACAACAAAGCTGCTATAAGCATTGCAAAGATCCCAGTCCACCATGATATGACAAAGCATGTGAAGATTGACCATGGCATTATAAGTGTTGAACATGTTTCATCATTCAGACAAACACGTGAAAACATTAAATCCAATCTGTGTATGATAGAAATCTACCACCCATATTGGGGGAAGTGTTGGAAATCAGCACATATCAATCAGAGTCATTCAATTCTGATTTGCACAGCCCATAATAAAACTTAATGTAAATAAGATCAGTTTTATTACCTTAGGTAGAGCATTTACTGGGAGAATTATTTCTCTGTTTTCAGGAATAAATGTATTCTATTTATACCTTTTTTGTATGTTTCCCAAATCAGTAAATATACATCATATTTTCCTCATGCTTAGGGAAAACACAGGAGGATGTTAAATTATAATTGAAGGCGTCCTATATGCAGAAAAAAGGAGAAAAAGATTTGTATTTGGAGGGGTTGCAAGAAATTTCATGGCTTCAAAATGGGAAAAGGCCTCTAACATCATCAGCTGAGGTGACTTTACCCTTTGCCAAGAAGAAAACTGCAAATGTTTAGGGCAAGATTAGCTCAGTTTTCGAGCTCACACCAGCAAATTGAACGGAAATGGTTGTGGAATTGAATCTCGGTACTAAGATAAACTCATGCGGGATCGTACAAAACTGTGCAAAAGTACAAATTCATGTCCAAGTTAGCAAGTCACCTCCATACCCATTTTAGAGCATTGCAACGCCCTACCACTCCTCCAAATGTCGTTGGGTCACAGTTGAAGCGGCACATTTTGACCCCAATTTATGTTGGCCGCTAGATGTTTCACTCACAACAACATCTTGCTAGTTCTGGACATGACTGTCACTTGAAGGGAGTGCCGCTGTCTTCACATGTCACGGTACAGACAAGGTCAAGAATATTGTTTACAGCCAGAATGCTGGATGGAGAGAATAGAGATAGGAAAGACTATATCATCACCAGAAGGTTGGATATATTTGAGGGGTGGCATGGTGAGAAATAGTTAGGCAAGAGGGGTTTATTGTTGTATTCAATTTCTTTTGTTGCAATTTTTTTGAGAATTATGTTTACAGAGCTCAATCACTGGGAGAAGGAAGTATATATAGTCTACAACATATAATTTTAAGTTCCTACAACATCATAGCAATATATATTAAATCACTTACTTATGAACTCTATGGACTGTTACCTTTTTATGAAAGCACCTCTCCTTTCTTTCTTTTCTCTTTTGGCGAAATTTAGTCAAGGCTGCTTCCCTTTGAGAAGTCTTGTTTTGATCTACTCTGTTGGCACTTCTACTTCCACTAGCATCGCCACTGCCACTATTCCCAGGGAGTCCATTGTCGCTTTCCATGTTTGTTCCTCCAGCATTAACTGCTGTGCTGCCCCCATTTTGGCCATTGCTTCCATTGTTGCTGCCTGAAACACTTCTATTGTTACTGAGGTTTCCAACATTACCTTCTACTAGCACTTCTACCACATTTGATGAACCACAATGCGGAGTAGCAGCAGTAGCCAATTTCTTTGCAGATTCAGTATCATGATCAGATGGCAGCTGGTGCATGTCATCAGTACAGTTACCATTTTCATAATGGAGATGGAAGTCTGGAGCAGCAGAATCTCTATGTCTGTCTACTTTAGGTAGTGCCAGCATTCTTGCTGCTTTATCTTCAGTGTTATGTAAGATGACTTGTTGAGAGTTACAGACAAGGTTGTTTTTTATAGGCTGGAAAGCAGATGTTTGGTACAAACATTTGGTTGAAGCCACTGCTAGTTCACTTATAACTGCAGATTTAGCATAAGCATTATTAGTAGTGGAACCCATATCAATGTTATTGCTAGCACCATTTGAATTTTGGTTAGGAAGATTGCCGCTTGAATGAGATTGAATATCACGAGATGAATCTTTCTTTGTAACTTCTAAGCTATTATTATAGGGAGAATTACTTCCAACACATCCAGTGGGAGATTTCTTAGTGTTAGAGGCTGCATTGTACCTGTAGCAAAAGAGTTTAAACAGTTAAACAGTTATCCACCTTAAAATGAATTCAGAACAACAACAAAAAAACAGTAACATAGTATCATTATACCTTGAGAAAGCAGACTGATCAGAACGCCTTAAGACATTTCTGTCATCCTGAATTGTAATATCAGCATCTTTAACTCCTCTAAGCCTCTTTAAACTAAGGTCAAGAGATGGCAATTCTTCATCATTATTAGTACCTTTATTTTCAGTATCTGAGGGCTTCAGCCTTTTATTTAAGGCTTCAAATTCTCCACTATGCATCTGAGAATCAGAACTGCTAGTAATGGCTTCAGACAATGATAAACCTTTGCACCTTAGCTTGCTAGATTGATTTTCACAATTAAGGTCCAGTGGTTTAGAGGGGGCGGCATCAGGTGCATTGCTATGTTTAGAACCTGCAGTTTTGACTGGAACCCCATTGATATAGTTGACCACGAAGTCAATATCTCTATTGAGTCAACTTTCATCTCTTCCAGGGAAAAGAATTAAATACGATAAATCATCACAAAATAAAGGTACACGCATATACAAGCATGGGCAATACCAACATGAATGCATGAACAGCTGGCCACCCAGACTTAGGGAGTCAACTCTCACCCTCTCTTTCACATTGTCTAGGGAAAAGAGTTAAATAAAATAAATCTTCCCAAAAGAAATGTACATGCATATTACATAATCTGCAACAAGTACATGAATACATATATGAACAGCTGGACAACCGCACTTAGGGGAGAGATTACACATTAATGGAATGAGATCAGTAGGTATGAAATGTAATAAGAAAAAAAACTAACCTATACACCCTTATTTATTAGCCAAAGACAATCATATACCCATAATACAGGGTCTAAATCTTGAGTTTTTCTCATAGAGACTGGTTCCTAAATAAACGTCACCTACTGGGAATTTAACCTATGTTCTAAAGAATCATGTGTTACCAAAAAGAGTACCCCAAGGCAAACCCGAAAGCAAAGCAACATAATGAAAACAACGAAGAGAATATTAAATCCAATGCTAGGGAAGAAATTGTTCTTCTACAAATCCCTCAGCAAGATAGGAGATACAATTAATGCCATGAAAACATTCACTCAACAACACACTATAAAATTTCCATTACCGCCAAACACGTACAATTTGGTTGACTGTAATTGAGAAAGAGTTAATGCAGTGACATGAAGATGAAGACACTTTGGCCTTACCAAGTTGTTCCTTCTGTTCTGAACACTCCTTTGCACCGAGGGGAGCCACCTTGTTCCCACCGATTTCAGCATTCGAGTGAACAACTTGAGCACACGTACTGTCAGGGCACTCAGCTATTTGATCCCACTGAGAGACAGGTTTGGGACTATCAACCTCTACAGCACGTTTGGTCCATGAGCTCTGCATAAGAAGAAAACAAAGAACTTGTCAAGTAGCTTTTGGTTACAGGAATTAGAACATGACCTCCACTCGACAATACTGCCTCAGTTAGTCCCATCCAGTACGCAGACAATTTTCTGTGGTGTTTGCTGTTTAACTGTTTATTTCCCTAAGATATTAGAATTTGATGATGTTTTAATGAATGACAGGTTAAATTATGAAGGTTTCTAGCCCTTTACTTTTTCACAAACTCACAAGTGAAAACAGCATCTCATGCAAGTCTGATATAACACCGCAAGCATAATCATAGAAAAAAAAACTGAGACAAATGCAAAATTAGGTGTATTATACAATTATCAGAAAGTACCTAACGAGAGCACAATTCCTCCAGAGTTACAACTATATCAGAGGTTTCCCTCCTCTCTCCAAGTCACACAATGTCTTCCTACTATCCCACTCCCACCTCTTTCCCTATATTCACTCCTTTAACAGAATTCTCACTCCCCTGTTGCCAGACTGCTGCCAGACTGGCATTCTTTCTCTTAGACTATATAATGCACATAATGGGCCTAGTAACATAGTAGCAACTATATGAACCACTTCTTTTGCATTAAATTAGTGAAACACGATGTGCCACACTTCCTACTCAATCTAAAGAGATTTTTTAACAGCATTACAATTCGTATAATACAAAACCTTCACGTTAACATGTTCAAAGTAAACCATTTTTATATGACATACAAAAGATAAAAGAGACACGTAATTCCATGTTACCGAAACAGAATGGAATATCAATGTAATTAATCTCACAGCCATGTACATCAGAAAGGTAATTATTTCTCCTTAAATATAACTGATACACGTACTAAAATGTAACTGATACAAATACTCAAAAATGTCCTTGTTAGGAGTAGCTTTAGAGATATCTGTCAAGAAGTATGCCATGAATTTAGGCTTTATGTAGGGGAATTTATATTTATCTTTTTTTTTTTGTTTGTTTGGTTAGATTTGATTATGAATTTAATATTAGACGATTGTAACAAGAATAAAATCCCACAATTATACGGATTTATTCTCTTTAGAATTATTTCCTGTTTTATTTTTTTAATTTATATTTTTATCTCAGAACAAATATGGGTCAGCTGACCTAATAATTATGTGAGAGAAATAAAGAAATTCTTACCTTCTAAATTTGAGAATATCTATAAGAGATGTGCCAGCAAAAGTATCCAGAGTACCAAGAATAACATGAGACGGCTCTTGTATGAAAGGTACAAAAGATGACTCAAGTGATTCAAAAGACTCAACTTCAAAAGAACTCTCCCCATGAAGTTGAGGACATTCATAAAAAAATTTAGTTTCATCAAAAGTCACTCCATGGAGGTATAAAACTTTTAACTTAGAAGATGGTAACAACGACATTCCTTTATTTTAGATGCATATCCAACGAATATGCATTTGACAATTTTAGGATCTAACTTTCCACGGAACTAACTATGAATATGGACAAACACAAGACATCCAAACACCCGATTTTGAAGACTAGAGAGAAAAGGAATAGACGAAAAGGAAGAAATGAACTCGATAGGACGTAGACCATCTAGGACTCGAGAGGATAATATGTAAATAAGATTTGCAGCAGTGAGGACCGCCTCTCCCCAACAAGATTTAGGGACATTCAATTGGAAAAGAAGTGCCCAGAAGAAGATGCCTATTTTTTCTTTCAACAATGCCAAGTTGTGGTGTATCCACATAAGTAAATTCATATGAACAACACCATTTTTAAAAGAAAATTTAGACATGCCATGATTTACATATTCCCTCCCATTATCAGAACGTAAACGTTTAATTGACTTCCCAAATTGTGTTTTTACCACATGGAAGAATTTCACAAATAAAGTAAAAACTTCAAATTTTTGTTTCATGAAAAATCTATGTAACGCGGGTACTATCATCAATAAACGAGAGAAACCATTTTGCTGTAGATATACTATAGTTTGATGCAGGTCGCAAACGTTAGAATAAATCAAAACAAAAGGATGGGCAATCTTTATATTACGAGGATGATGTGGCACAATGGTGTTTTGCCAGTTGACATAAATCACATTTAAATGACTCTGGAAAATAAGGAAGGAAACATGGACTTTATAACAAAAAAAGTGGGATGTACTAGACATCAGTGGATATGCCAAATTTAAGAGGACTCAAAAGTAGTGCAAGATTGGAGACAAGAGGTACTTGTTTGTTTACCGATACTATCTTTATTTCCCAAGTTATTAAAACAATACAACCCTCCTTATTCTTTAACAGTTCCAATCGTCCTTCCCGTGGGAAGAATCTGAAAAACACAATGACTGGGAAAGAAGTTTACAGAACACTTTAGGTCATGGGTGAGTTTTTGAACAGAAATAAGTTTACTAGAAAATTTTGGAATATAAAGAACATCTTTAAGGTTTAGCCATGGCAAAAGAGAAACATTACCACATTTAGATATTGGTATACAAGTCCCATTGGCAACAGTAATGCGGTTACCGAAAAGAGAAATATATGATGTTAAAAGAGATGAATGAGGGGTCATATGGCCTGTGGCACAAGAGTCAAGAACCCAAGAGTTCTTACATAAAGTTTTAGAAAAATTAAAAGAGGAATTGAAGTTTTTACCAGTCATGGCTAGAGAGCAAGTACCAGAAAGTGACTTACGAATAGACTCCATGACAAATTTCAAACGTTCAATTTCAGCACTTAATGTATCTTTGAAGTTAGAAAATCAACATTGCTTAGTGGGTTTGTCTTGCTTAAATAAATATTAGGGTCACACTTTGCGATTTTGTTGCAACAACCACAGTTGTGATGGTCACTTTGCCAATATCTAATGCCATATTTGACTCAAATATGGTCACATTGCTAATGTATGCAATTTCCATGCTAATCCATCTTTTTAACCATATGAATCCTTGGTCCTCTATGATCCGACCACCACCAATCAACCTTTGCACCTTCCTCCCACATCCATTTCTCCTTCATATTTGGTCACTCCTACTCCTGTCACTACCCCTCCATCGTCTACCTCCATTTTTCCCTGTGCCATGTTCGCTTCTTCCTCCATTCTTGAGAACATCATTTATCGGATCCCTGATTATAGAGCCTCTTTTCATGCTACTAGTGACTCTAGAAATATTCAACAAGTTAAAAAATTCTGATCATGCTACTGGGTGAGTCTCAAAATATTTAGTAGTTTAAACATTTCAATGGCCCTGATCATGTTAATGTTGGCAATGGAGAAGGTTTGAATGTTCTTGCATCTGGTTCCACTTCTCTGTTATCCTACCCACTCATCTTTTATTTTTAATCTTCATCATTTACTACTTGTTCCATCTATCACCAAAAATCTCCTTAGTGTTCATCAATTTGCTTTTGATAATGGTGTTAATTTGAACTTTTTCCTCATTATTGTACTGCCAAACCACAGGCCAACCGTGGAATCCTTCTAGAAGGTGTTGTTGGCATTGATGGCTCATATTCCTTCCCAATCTTCAGATTCACAACTATTTCACTCCTCTCTCGTCTAGTACTTCCACCGCTTTGTCCATCACCACCCCTATTGCTGCTAGGTCTTCCACAATTGCTCCATCTCCCTCGAAGTCTCTCAATTTATGGCATTCTAGATTAGGCCATCCTAATGTCAATGTATTAAAACTTGTATTGATTGAATGTAATGTTCCTTTTCAAAATAAAAATCTAGCTTTCTATTCATCTTGTGGTGTTGGCAAGTATCATTGTTTACCTTCTTCCACTTGAAAATCTTGGCAAAACTCCTTCATCCCTTCAATTAATGATGCTAGAATATCTCCATTGAAGGAACACTTGTGTAAACACTTTCAAACCAAGGATCTTGGGAGCCCTAAATACTTCTTGGGTATTGAAATCTTAGTTAAAAGGTGTTGTAATCTCTTAAAGTATGCTCCAAACAATAGTTCCATGGACCTAAATCAAAAGCTAATGACAGAAGAAGGTGCATCGTTCTATGATCAAAAAAGATATAGGAGACTAGTTGGAAAACAGAATTATCTTACAATTACTAGACTTAATTTGTCTATTGCAATTGGTTGTCGTTCAATTCATGCAGCCTCCGTGTATTGGCCTTAAGAATGTTATCATTTGTATTCTAAGGCACCTCAAAAGAGCTCCAAGACAAGGTTTGCTATATGAAGATAAAGGAAAACACCCAAATCTCTGGGTACTGTGATGCAGATTGGGCAGGATCCCTTACTAACAGACGCTCTACTATAAAATATTGTGTTTTTCTTGGAGGAAATATTATTCCCTAGAAAAGTAAGAAACAGAATGTAGTGCTTCGATCAGCTGCTAAAGCTGAATATAGGACAATGGTGTCTCTTACTTGTGAACTTGCATAGGTGAAACAACTCCTTCAAGAACTTAACTTCTGTGAAATCAAAACCATGAAGATGTATTGTGATAACTAATTTGATCTCCATTGCTTCCAATCCAGTTTTCCATGAGAGAACTAAACAAATAGAAATTGACTATCATTTTATTCATGTAAAATTGTTCTCAAAAGAAATTTGTACCGAGTTTATGGATCAAATGATCAACATGTAGATGTGTTACCAAGTCCTAAAGGGGACCATGGGTTGAGTTTATCTGTTTCAATCTTGGTAAATTCAATTTGTGTGAGAGAGAGTATTAGAATAGTATTAAAATTGGGTAGAAAGTAGCTTTGTTGGAAACTATACCTGTGAGTTGTACCTAGGTTTGTAGTTCAACCTTTTGATCTTTCGTCTTCTCATTCTATCAGATTTCTATCATTATAAATATGAGATCATAAAAGTGGTATTTCAAGCCCTCGTAAATATATTGTCTTATTAATCTTAAGGTATATAAAATATGTAAGTTGAGTTGAAATCAATTAACCCGGTACCGAACCCAATTTTGATAGGGTTAGCCACAATAAATCTGCTGAAATGTAGTTGGGTTGAGTTGCTCTTAACTTACAGTAAAATAATTACTTTTGCTAGTGTATTTCTCGTTGGTTTTCTTAACAATGTCGCAACATATGAAAAGTAGGTGAGGGGCAGAGGCATTTAATGGATGAGAGCACAAAATTGCCATTTGGGCTAGTTTAGTATTCATATCCTTGAAAGAGTTTAGTAAGCAATAATTATGGAATTACATTTCTTGATATAAAAAAACAACACATTAATATTTAAAGGAAATATGAAATCCTAATAAAAGGAATTAAATCTCCTAAAATAAAGAAAATAAATCTTTAGACATAGAGACTATAAATCAAGACCAAATCTACCAAATAAAATGCTAATCTCAATCTCTTAATTTTAGGGGTTTCTTACAAACAAATCTATATTTATTATTCAATCAATCAATAATTAGTGTACAATAAATGTGCAATAGTTACACCCATATTTCAGCACTCCCTCTCAAGTTGAGGAATATATATCCTCCATTCCCAATTTCATTACAAGATTATAGAAGTCTGTATTAAGTCCTTTTGTCAGCACATCAGCCACATATTGCTTATTAGATAGAATGTACAGCAAGCATACTAAACCTTCTTCTAATTTTTCCTTCATGAAGTGTCTATCTATTTCCATATGTTTTGTTCTATCATGTTGAACGGGATTACATGTAATGTCTATTGTTGACTTATTATACCAATAGAGCTTCATGGGTCCCTCCATATTAATCTTCAAGTCATCTAAAGATAATTTTTAGTCATAATAACTCACGTAGCACCCTGTGCAATGAACCTGAATTTTTATTCAGCACAGATCTTGACACCACATTATGTTTTTTACTCCTCCATGTCACTAAGTTCCTACCTAGGAAAGTTCAATATCCAGTTTTTGAACTTCTATCAACAAACACCTACATAATTTGCATCAATGTAGGCTTCAAGACTTAGTTGTTCCATTTCTTTTGAACAGTATTCCCTTTCCAAGGCTTCCCTTCAAGTAATGTAGAATTCTATAAGCAGCTTGAAGATGAGATTGCTTTGGTTCATGCATAAACTAACTAATGTCACTTACTGAATGAGCAATGGTTGGCCATGTAAGCCAGATATATATATTTTCTAACCAATCTCTGATACATCCTTTTGTCTACTGATGATTCCTCTTCAGTCATACATAACTTGTAATTAAGACCCATTGGAGTTGAAAGTGATCTCCACCCAATTTTCCTAGTTTCTACCAGCAAATCGGTATATATTTTTGCTGAGATATGACAATTCACGAGTTACAGTAGGCTATTTCAATCCCTAAAACATACTTTAATCCTCCTAGCGCTTTTAGTTCAAATTCCTGAACTAGTCTCTGTTTCAATTCTTCTTTCTTTTTTTCATTATTTCCAATCCCTGTAATATCATCTACATAAACTTGATGTATTGTTACCCCCTCTTTTCTTAAATGTTTAGCAAACAAAGTGTGATCTCCTTTGACTTTGTAACGAAATCCTTTCATAGCTTTTGTATATCTTCCAAACCAAGCTCTAGGAGATTGTATCAGTTCATAAATAGCCTTCTGTGGTATGCAAATTTTTTTTGTCTCCTTCAAACCCAAGTACAATATTTATGTAAAAGTTTCCAATCAAAGTGGGCAACTAATGACAACAGAACCCTTACTGTATTCATTATAGCAACGGGTGCATAAGTCTCCTTATAGTCTATTTCATAAGTTGGAGTGAATCTCTTGGTGACTAGAGCTGTCAAAATGGGTTGGAACCCGCGAGCCAACCTGGCCCACCACGGGTTCAGGCTGGGTTGGGTTGAAAAATTTTTACAAATTTCAATACGAGTTGATTTTTTACCCGGCCCACCTAAAACTCGACTCACTCGGGTAGAACCCATGGTGAGTCGGGTTGGCTCACCAACCCGCAAATAAAGGGTCACACAAATGTTTGTTGTTAAGTTGGGTTTTGCATTTGGGTAAAGTTAGGTTGTTTTTTTAGCAAACACATACATAATTTGTATTTTTGAGATTTTGTTTTGTATTTGAATTGTATTAAAGTTCACTTAGATTTTAATTAGAATTATAATTTAATTTTGACTGAAAAAAA
>Ga0099823_1004144_pt1 | contig 14042 bp, 8 predicted proteins | sample CowpearedBW_FD_76831 | JGI IMG/M metagenome (GOLD analysis project Ga0099823, IMG submission 76831) | Root nodule microbial communities of legume samples collected from California, USA - Cow pea red BW | ecosystem: Host-associated > Plants > Roots > Nodule | place: USA: California | collected...
GTCATATCATTGATAAAGCTCGCAAAAAAAAAAAAAAATCATTCCATACTATAAATGACACTAATAATTTATTTAAATGAAAAAGCAACATACAATCCGTCTGTTATGTAACTATTGATAATTTAAATTGAAAGATAATAATATTTTAAAAGTTATAAACTTAGCATAGTTTAAGTCGGGCATTGTTTATTTAGTATACATTGTGTTGTGCTACTTCCAAATGTATTACCATAATTTTGTAAAGAAAAAAAAAATCCTTTTTAAGCTAACTTTTTAAAATTGTTTGGTTTTGGGATGATTCATCAATGGTATTTAGTCATTTTAATTAAAGACATCATCACAATCAAAATAACTCTGGTTATAAAAAAAAACACAAAAGAAAACATCATTATTATTTTCTTAGTTTTTAAAAACCAGACAAAACGTGTTTATTAATTAATTGACTTAACAAATCTTAGTTTAGCTTAGGTGAAGTTTCAGGGAGCCATTTTTATGTAGAACACCGGAAATAGGTCCTACTGCCACTAAAACAATAGTTTATCCCATGTTTTCCATAATTAAGTTACTTGGACCGAAAAAGAGAATGAGAAAGGGTTGGTGTGTTTGAAAAAAGAAAAAAAAAATGCTTACAAAACATATTTTCTATTAATGGCTTATTCTTTTTGTTGTGATTTAGGTAGGGGAAACATAAAGGGGAATATATCTAGAACCATTCAGTAAGGAAACAAAAACATTAAATACTATGTAACATATAGACGATGGGTTGGTTTTATTCCACATGATCTAAGAATATATTCAATTAGATGTAAAGATGGGTAAAAAGTGTGAGTATTTGATCAATCGCCTTCTCAACACAGAATAATATTCCTAATTATGGTTAACGGTACATTAATAATAGAAAATGATTTTTTATCACTTAAATTTTAACACTCAAAAGAATGTAGTGGAGCTTTATAACTCTTAACCTACTACAAAATTTAAGAAGAGGGTCAGGTTTTTGTTTGAAAACGAAGTGAGAAATTGCATAGTGGCGAAGAAAGGCATAACTTTAATGATGGTGTTGATTGTGAAGAAAAGGAATTAGTAAGAGGGTGTGATTGCGTAGTGGAGGAGTCCAAATAGAAACAAAAGTGAAAAGGGTGAAAAGAAAAGGTATAAAGCATTGGGCTGGGGCGTGTGCATGTTCCCCACACACCACAAACAGGGTCGACGAATCAACGAAAGAAAGCACAAAGTGGAAGAAGAGCTTGTCAAAGATGACCCCACACTTACATTGCATCTTTCACCTGGGATTAAGTACTGTTACAAAAGATCCTCTCACACACACATAATACACCAACAGGGTTTACAGTAAGAGAAATGATAGGTTGACATCCACATTTGACCACTTTTTTTATCACTTTTATAGATTACAAATTAATTTATCTTGAATTACAAATTAATTTTAAGGTGGTAAAAAAAGTGATCAAATATAATTGTCAACCTATCATTTTTCTTACAATAAATATGTTTACCGTTTTCCTAATCACTTACCTCCTCCATTCCGTCGGCAGGATCCGACAAGAATAGTCTCCTTCTTTTTATGCTTTTCTTCCTGTACTGTCTCCTACCAGTTTTAAGTCTTTTAATGTGTCGCAAAACTCTTTCTCAAACCATAATCATTTTAGGCTATTTAATTACTTGTGTAAATAAAAAATTGTTTTCAGTGATTGAAATATCACATTTCTCAGATTTTATTCAGTTTAATTAACATTAATGAACGTTTAGAAGGGATAAAATTTATTGTAATGAGTTTAGGGATTTTTTACCAAAAAAAAGAAAAATCTTTATATACAGGATTCATCACTTACTCATTACTCATAAAGACCGATATCTATAATTCTTTACCCATGCCCTACTGATTTGAATTGTTTATCAAAACAAACAACATTATTGAAATTTTCACGTCAAAGATAAATAAATTCATAATATATATTTAATATGAAAATTTTATTTTATAAGTTAATTATGTAGGATTGAATCAAGTTTAAAATTCACTTCTTAACATAATATTTGAGTTGTAAATTAGACTCTATCATGAATTTGATATTGGTTGAATTTATTTTTCCATTCATAAAATTATTTTTAAACTTTCAATTAAGTCCCATACTGTATCTAAATTTATTAGCATATTTATCTCAAAATATGTATCAATTTCACAATTAAAAATTTTAAAAACCCGGAAAGTAAAATACAAACAAAGAAAGACGCATTTTAGATAACAAAGGAACATTAAAGTGTTCCCACTATATTTTTATCTATGTTAGTGGTGCATACGAATGAACACGACAAAGTGGAGATTTAATGATTTTTTAAAACCTTATTATATATATACATAAGGGATTCCTCTTTCTGTATCCACTTTTCAAAATACCAATTTTACTCTTTAATCTATAATTATATATAAAGAGGATTTCCTCTTTTGTGTCCACATTTCATAATTTAAACTTTACCCTTTATAATTTAATTATTTATTAAATTTTTAAAAATTAGGTTAATTTTACCAGTTTTTATAAAACTATTTACTTATTTTTCTCCTACTATTCATCAACAGTTATTTTTCTCATATTTTCTCCATACATTTCACTTTAATTTTTATAAATATACTTTTATTTTGTTCATTATAACATTACAATATCATCAATTATAAATATAATTCCAAAAAATGCGTACACACAGGCGCGATAGCGCTTGTGTTTACCCTAGTATATATAAAGGGGATTCCCCTTTTTGTGTCCACTTTTCAAAATACCAATTTTACCCTTTAAATCTATAACTATATATAAAGGGGATTCCCTCTTTTGTGTCCACATTTCATAATTTCAACTTTATCCTTTACAATTTAATTATTTATTAAATTTTTAAAATTTAACGATTACTTTACAAGTCTTTATAAAACTACTTACTTATCTCCTTCTTCTTTTTTCTCATACTATTCATCAACAATTATTTTTCTCATATTTCCTCCATACATTTTACTTTAATTTATATAAATATACTTTTATTTTGTTTATTAACATAATAACATTACAATATCATTAATTATTAGTATAATTCAAAAAATACGTACACATGCGCGATAGCGCCTGTGTTTACACTAGTATATATAAAGGGGATTCCCTTTTTGTGTCCACTTTTCAAAATACCGATTTTACCCTTTAAATATATATAAAGGGATTCCTCTTTTTGTGTTCACTTTTCAAAATATCGATTTTACCCTTTAAATATAACAATTTATTAAATTTTTAAAAATTGACCGTTATTATTACAAATTTTTTATAAAATCATATGTCTCTGCTTCTTCTCTTCTACTTTATTTATAAAATTTTTAATAAATATAATTTTAATATATATATTAACTTAATAACATTATAATATTATCACCTATTAATATAATATCACGCATATTTAAAAAATATATACACACAGGCGCGATAGCGCCAGTATACATATATATATATATATATAGAGAGAGAGAGATTAATTAATTTTATTTTATTTTCGAATCAACGTGTAAGATGAAACGAAATGTTATTATTTATTGTACTTATAAAATATCATATTTTGATGATAAAATTAAAAGTTAAAAAAAATCCTATTTTATATTTATATGTTGTATATGTAAAATGTAACTCGTAAATTTGTATAACATATATATTTAATTATATAGTTGTGAAACTAATTCATTAGCAATTACAGGGGCTTATAAAACTTATATCAAGTATTTTACGTAGTGAAAATAGTAAGTTATATGTAACTATAATACTTTAAAGTCTACTTGTATGCTCCTGTGGCATTCAAAGAGTATTTTATGACTTGCATTTGTGCATGTGAGATTTCAAATGACAGAGACAGAAAGTTAACATCAACCATATAAAAAATAAGAATAAAAGTTAAAGGAAAACTTATGATAATTTTGTTAATAATTCACTTGGATTCTGAGACTTAATCGAAGATTTAGAAAACAATAGTCTAAGTATAATAAATGGCTGAATTTAGAAACCAAAATGATAATAAGTAATTGACTTTAAAGACAAATTAAAAAGGAAGATGATCTCAACTCAACATAAAGTAAAATTATTTATTTTCATCTTGAATTGTCACATGACTACTATGAGTAATATCTATAATTATATATAAAGATGATTTCCTTTTTTATGTTCACATTTCATAATTTTAACTTTATCTTTTATAATATAATTATTTGTTAAACTTTTAAAAATTAACGGTTATTTTTACAAATTTTTATAAAACTATTTACTTATTTCCTTCTTCTCTTTTCTTCTATTCATCGATCATTATTTTCTCATATTTTCTCCATACATTTCACTTTATTTTTGATAAATATAATTTTATTTTATTAACTTAATAACATTACAATATCATCTATTACTAATATAATATCACACATATTAAAAAAATGCGTAAACACAGATACGATATATGTGTTTATGTGTTTACACCGGTAAATATTAATGTCCATTATTACAAACAGACATATATACTAGCGGCTCCGTGCGTACATATATTATCTTTTATTTTATACGATTAGTAAACAAAAATAAAATTATTATTATTATATATTGTATTGAAATTATGTGGAGATAAAAAATTTAATTATATAATGTCAAATATTTTAGACATCTACAACTTAATCCCATATATAATCATTTATTTTCTATCTTTTAAATTTATGGGTATTTTATTTCTGCTATTTGTGTTCTTGCTTTATCTTTTCCTTCATATTTTTTTATATTTATATTAGTACTCTTTATATATGATTTTTTATTATACCTATTAAGTGTAAAATACTCTATATATAAACAATATCAAATGAAAAGTATATATTTTTATTTTTTATAATGTTTCTTAAAATAAACCGACAATAATTCTCACTCTTTAAAAATAATATTCATAATTTATCTTCATGAAAATTATAATAATTATCGAGAGCAAAATACACGTGCTTATAAATTAAGGATATCAATAAACAAACCCTCCATTTGATAGTTTTCACAAACCAACACGACCCAAGACAAGATGGACGCACCTCAAATATGGAGTGCAATAGAATCCAATGGCTATGTCTTCTCATTATTTTGGTTGTCCACTTTTTGGTGTGTGGCCACATTTTCTCCACAAGATCCTTGTTTGTTAATATTTTTTGAATTATTTTACTATTTATTTCTCCTAACCGGTGTATTCAACAAACAATGGTAAAAAATTAATAGATAAAATGATGTTATTCAAAATCAACCATAAGTGTACAGAAAATTATGATAATGATAATTCATACAATTAACTAATTTTTAACTTATATTTAATTAATAAAATTTTCATTCAGTTGGACAAAGAAAGTAAAAGGAAAGCCATACAAAAAGAATATAACACCAACAAGCGCGAATTTGTGCCTTTCCCTCATTAATTGAAAAAAAAAAAAAAAAGGGAAGTTAACTTAAAGTATCCACAATATGTTTATCTATTATTTTCATATATAATGCGAAAATGAAGAACGTAGAACATTGCCACGTTTCATTCCCACTAATAGTATAATGCTACAATCTTTCCTCTGTATTCATTGACTTCGTTTACTACACTGTAATTCATAATTTAGTAAAATTTAGAAACAACAACATTGCATTTGAGAATGACATAAATTGAAAAAGAAAGATTAAAGTAAAAAACATAGAAAAAAGAGAGAATAAAATAAAATAAAAACGGCTCCTGCTGACGGAAGCTTTGTAGCATCCAGATCTTATTACATTACAGCCGAAAGAAGTTTCCTCTCTTTCTCTCTCTCTTTTACACAGTTTCCTCTCTCTCTTATTTCGAGGTGAGGAATTTGCGGGAAAGAAACGAAACCCAGACATGAATTGGGTGAAAGAAAAGATAACAAGGCAACCCCACGATAATTCGCCATGAAAGCTCCTCACTTGAGCTTCTTCTACTTCCTCACACTGTTCCTCTTCCTATCCATCCCAGTCAACACTGCAAAAAGGGTCAATAGTAGTACCAGCGCTAATGAATCTGGCACAAGAAGAATTCTGCACCAGCCATTATTCCCGGCGAGTTCGGCACCACCACCACCACTTCCGGTGGAGACTCCGCCCTCTCCGGAAGGCGGAAACATCCCCTTCTTCCACGAGTACCCGGCGGGTCCCCCACCGGATCAGAGCCAAGCAGCCCCGTCGGGTTCCAACACTTCAATTGCAAACCCAACTGCGACACAACCCACAAAGGGAACAAAGAAAGTAGCAATCGCGATCTCAGTGGGGATTGTGACCCTTGGAATGCTCTCAGCGTTGGCCTTCTTTTTGTACAAACACAGAGCCAAACACCCGGTGGAGTCTCAAAAACTCGTCGCTGGGAGTGGGAATAACAATAACAATAGCAATATCTCAAACAGAAACGAGGTTGATTCAACTGCGCCACCGTCGAGTTTCCTCTACATTGGGACAGTGGAACCCACGCGAGCCTCTACCAACGACTCGCGAGACAACAGAGATGTTAATAAGGCCAACAGATCGCCGTATCACAAGCTCAAGCGATCCGATCGCTACCGTCCAAGTCCTGAGTTGCAGCCAATGCCGCCGCTCAGTAAGCCTCCCGACGGAAACTACCCGCCGGCGGTCTCCTCCTCATCTGAGTCCGATGAGGAAAGCCGCGGCACGGCGTTTCACTCGCCGCAGAACTCGTCGGTTGATGGATACTATACGCCGGCTTCGCGGCAGAGCTCTCTTGTCAACGGTAGTCCTGCGAAGCGTGACACGAATTCCACGCCCACACCCGTTGTTCCGTTTTCCAAGAGAACTTCGCCCAAGTCACGCCTTTCGGCACCCTCGCCGGAGATACGCCACGTCATCATTCCGTCTATAAAGCAGCCCCCTCCACCGTCGCCGCCGCCACCTAAGCATTCCAGAAAGCCGAAATTTTCGGCGCCTCCCCCACCTCCGAATTTGAAGCATCTTCAGTCAACAACCGACACTGTTTCGCATGTGTCAAAGAGTTTAATCAATCCTCCACCACCACCTCCACCTCCGCCTCCTCCACCGCCGCCGCGAAAATCAGTGTCTCCGGCTGTTAGTGCTTCCTCTAATTCTGCATCTGTAAAGAGGCAGTCTTGGTCACCAATTGAAGGTAGTGTGACGAAAGGTTCAGAAGAGGTTGAACAGAGTGTGAGCTCTTCCGAGAGGCTTGAACCCAATGACAGGGATGGAACCAAACCAAAATTAAAGGCTCTGCATTGGGATAAAGTGCGTGCGACCTCAGACCGTGCTACAGTGTGGGACCAGATAAAATCAAGCTCGTTTCAGTGAGTTAAATTAGTTAACTAACTCTTGAGATAGTATTCGGTATTAGTATAACTGTAAGCTAATGTTCCTTTGTTTCTATGATATGGCGTTTTTCTTTAAATAGGTTAAATGAAGACATGATGGAATCGTTGTTTGGATGCAAAGCCACCAATTCTGCCCCGAAAGAGCCTCCCAAAAAATCAGTTCTTCCTTCGGTTGATCATGAGAACAGGGTGTTAGACCCGAAGAAGTCACAGAACATAGCTATACTGCTCAGGGCTTTGAATGTGACCAGAGAGGAGGTGTCTGAAGCTCTTTTAGATGGTAACTTGCTTTTCTCATTCTTCCTAATTAGGGGATCTAATTAGACATGATACTTGAGCATAGATTTCTAATTTGGGTAAATTATATTAAAAGGGTGATTAGTTCATCTTACTTTTAGACATTTTTGGGGCCCTAAGCTACAGTGTTGACTATTGAGTTCATGTGCAGTATTCCCTTGATTAGGTTGTTAATATCACCTACCAAAAGAACGCTTCTAAGATATGTTAATATATTCGATTCTGTGTATTGTGTGGGGAAACATGGAGTGAGGGGCATAAAGTTCCACCACTGTTTATGCCAGCGATGTAGAGGGAATAAATCATACAAGAAACAGAGTGTATAGTACAAGTACTTCAACTTGAAGTCACCATCATAGCATCTGAAATTAAGTATGAGAATGTCTGAGCAGCATTATGCCATGTGCATTATTATGTTGAACTATGAAATTAGGTATTCAGTAACTGTGATCTTAAGAGTGCGATCAAGATACAATCCAACTCATAAATTATGATAATCTTGGTCATAAAACATCCTTTAGAAGTATAAAACAATAATTGAACATCCACTAAGGTGGGATCACACCCCACTTCATCCTCCAGTCCAAACTGAGAAAGATCTTTTCTTCACAAACTATTCTTTTATTTCTATTGGAATTACTGTCATTAAACTCAATACTGACATGGTCACTGTAGTCAATCAGCTTATCACTGTTACAATTCCAAAACTTCCTAGCTGTGCAATTTCACACATGGCACAACCAGACCAGCACACCGTGCTTGCTTCCAGTGCTCTAATCCAAAAGATGGATTATTGTTCTTTCTGAGTGTACCACATTTCTTTTTAATCACCATTCTTGCTTCTAGTGCTCCAATCCAAAAGAGGGATTATTGTTCCTTTTGGGTGTACAACATTTCTTCTTTAATCTTTGCCTTTGTGTCAGTGTTTATCTTTTTCTTTAGAAGTACTGATTGATATCTAATTCCTTGATATAAACTGGGGACAAGCCAGTAAGCGGTAACTCTCGGTTCTATGTTCCTTATAATCCACTGCCTGTCAGCAGTTTTTCCTAGAAACGGTTTAAAGTATATTGCTGTCAAAGATTTAAATGTCATGCAGGTTTACTGTCTATTCATTCTTATTCTTAACAGAGGATCTACCTTACTTTTGTACATCCACCTCAAATAGAACTACTAATTGTAACGTGTTCCATAAAAAGCCTGCCATTATATTTTAGACTCAAATTTAAAGTAAAGTTATTCTTAGTTCTTAATTGTGTTTATCTTCTGTGGAGGTTGATAAAAAGTACCGAAGTAAAGAAAAAGACGGACGTAAGGCTTTTTATCCTTGTAAAAGCAGCCATATGATAGAGTAATTACTAGCATGAAAACTCGTGAAGACAAGACTGAGGACTTTCCTGTAACGATAGGTTTACACCATAATATTAAATCCTTGTTTAATATATAGTCTTGGATGTGTTTACAGCGATGTATAAAAGGTTTTATTCAAGTGCATGCATTTTAAGGTCTTGATCGAGTAATCAAGAAAAAAAAATTCTAAACTTGAATTTTGGAGACAGATTGAAATCAAAGCTTTTTTGCTTAAGGAGAAGAAAATGAAAAATGTGTAATACCACAAGTTTCTAAGTTTAATTTTATGGGGATCAATATTACATAATGATAGAGTAATATATGAATATGGTTACAAGTTGAGTGATTAAAATGGAGAAAGACATCAGGAGTTATTTTTTATTCTAAAGTACATATTCATAAGTTGTCATACTACTATATGATCTGACCGTACCTATGGTGGTAGTAAATGTTAGGCTGTAAAGATGCAAGAGAAAAAAAAATGGGATTAGCATAATTGAGTATATCAAGATGGATGTATGACTACACATGAGAAGAAAGAATACATAATTATTGTATATCGAAGAGATATTGGGGTAATACCTATCTAGAAACTATTGATAGAAATTAGAAAATATGGTGATTCGGATACAGGCAAAGAAGGCCATTGTATGCATCTGTGTAAGTAAATTTTGCACGGGATATAGTCATTTGAAAAGGAGTAGAAGGATACTGAAAGAAATTTTCCTTGACATGCCTATTGTTTGTTTTTAAAAGCAATTCCTTATCTACATCCTGTATTTTCACTTGAGAACAGCAAAGGATGTATTTTCACTTTGCTAATTTGCGGTATATTTTTGGATGAAACAGGGAATCCTGAAGGTTTGGGCACTGAGCTATTGGAAACACTAGTAAAGATGGCTCCGACTAAAGAGGAAGAGATAAAGCTTAAAAACTACGATGGTGATCTCTCAAAACTGGGATCTGCAGAAAGGTTTCTTAAAGCAGTGCTTGATATCCCTTTTGCCTTTAAAAGAGTTGAAGCTATGCTATATAGAGCCAACTTTGATTCAGAAATTAACTACCTTAGAAAGTCTTTTCAAACCATGGAGGTCTAGTTTCAACCCCTTATTATATCTTTGTTCTTTTGCACAAATTCCTTGTTATCTTTGATTTCTTGATCTCTTACAGGAAACTGACAATTCAGTTGTTAATATCTTTCAGGCTGCAAGTGATGAATTAAAGAACAGCCGCTTATTCCTCAAACTCCTTGAAGCTGTTCTAAGGACGGGAAACAGAATGAATGTTGGCACTAATCGAGGGGATGCTAAAGCTTTCAAACTGGAGACACTCTTGAAACTAGTAGATGTAAAGGGAACAGATGGAAAAACCACATTGCTCCACTTTGTGGTCCAAGAGATCATTAGATCTGAAGGTGCAGGAGCTGAATCTGCAAACGAGAATGTGAAAATGGATTCCAAATTTAATGAGGATGAGTTTAAGAAGCAAGGATTGCAAGTTGTGGCAGGACTTAGTAGAGATCTTAGTAATGTAAAAAAGGCAGCTGGAATGGATTCAGATGTCTTGAGCAGCTATCTTTCAAAGCTTGAAACAGGGCTTGATAAAGTGCGATTGGTTTTGCAATATGAAAAGCCAGATGTGCATGGCAATTTCTTTAACTCTACGAAGCTATTTCTAAAATATGCTGAAGATGAAATTGTAAAGATTAAAGCGGATGAGAGAAAAGCTTTGTACCTTGTAAAAGAAGTCACGGAATACTTTCATGGTAATGCAGCAAAGGAAGAAGCCCACCCTCTCAGAATTTTCATGATTGTAAGAGACTTTCTGTGTATTTTGGATCTAGTGTGCAAAGAAGTGGAGAAAATGCATGATAAAATTGTTGGTGGTTCTGGCAGATCTTTCCGAATACCGCCAAGTGCATCATTACCCGTTCTCAATAGGTACAACCATCCAAAGCATGATAGAAGCTCGGACGAGGAAAGTTCATCCCCCTAGTGTGTGAATACGAAAGAAACCACAGTCTTTCAGAATAACAGGCAAAGTAAAGGAATGCTTTTCGATAGCCACCTTCCCAGGATTGGATTCATTGGGGCCATTTCAATTGTAATGGTGGTGAAAAGACAACCCTCCGTGAGACTGAACATCAAACACTCAAAACTCCAAAATGCATGGTGGTGATGGGGTTAAGAAACTGAACTCGCTGGTTTCCCAGTATACAGAAATGGGATGCAAAGGTTCGTGGCATCCTCATCCTACTTCGTATGAAGCATAAATAAAATTTTAAATGGGAAGTGCAGTGAATGCGTCATTTTGTTTCTTCTCCAATACATATTCTACAGTCAAAATAGATTTTATTAGGTCAGAGCTCCACACAATTGTCATATTGTAGAACGTTTCGATTGCACTTAAGAGGCTCCTATATGTATTTTTTAAATCAATTATAAATAATAAATATCAATTTTGCAGCAACTCTTTGTGTGTGCCTAACATTTAAGATTTACAGCAGCACTTGCACTAGATTCTGTAACTAGTCTTCAATACATTCAATGTTTGAAGCAGCAGCCCTAGAACCGTGGGATAAGAAAATAAATGTTGCAGTGGGTGATAAACTCCAATCTCTTACGCACTCTTGTTTCACTATGGAAAAACCAATCAATTAGTGAGCTTCGAAAGTGAACATTACCAGTAAGCAAATTTCATCGTCAAAACGTTCCACTGGCTTGTTTACTGAGCCAAATTCCTCTCTTCTGAACATCATATATACATAACTTTTATGTTTCTAGTGGGTTATTATATTTTTTCCACTGAAGAAGACTTGCAAGGAGGAAACGAGATCAAAAAAAGAATCTAATAATTCAATTTGGCGATAGTTTTCTATCAACAGTTAATCATAAAATCAATTTCTATAAAATTCTAGCAATTTGTAAACTAAAATGTAAGGAAACATTGTGATAACAGTACGTTGACTAGATTTAAACCACTCTTTCATTGTTATAATGGTCACCATCATCAATAAATTCTTGTAATTTAAATACAATCAGACACTGATATCTGTACCTTTCTTGGGTGAATCATTATGGGAGTAACTTGATCCACAGTGAACCTGCTAAAATAGCTTCCATCTTGAACCATTGTAGATCATACCTGAAAGACACGCGTGAGAGACAGGATCCTTGAACAAAATACATGTACAATGTACGCCAATAATATATCATATTGAAGTTAAAAAGTAACAACAAATTTTCTATCTAATACCAGCAGAAATATGATCTTAAATATTTTGACGGAGAAATTCAAATGTAAACGGTAGGTAACTGACTAAGACGCCATTTAATCGCATGAATAACACGGGTAACGGCGCAACTATCAAAGTCCAGATAAAAAAGAGTAAAGCGACGTAACAAAACCTTGTGTGCTCTGAATCCACCACTCAATGGTCCTGAGAATTTCTTTAAATTGAAAATTGTGTTACATAATTGGAAGAACATATACCAAAAATATCTAATTATCTACCACTAAAATATTGTTGGCATGAACTGGTCAAAATGAGTCTATTAGAACATTAGAACAAATTAGTTGACGTGTCAGAACGCTTAATTATTAGTTGCACTCTTAATGAAGTATGTGGCATCCTCTTTTCTCTTTTTTCTCTTTTGTAAAACAAAATCAACACTTTCATTTTGCTCATTTTGCTCTTTACTATCGTCGCCGGCGACAATATTTCAGGGAACTGACTCACGTTCTACCTATTTTTTATTATGAATTGAAAGGTGATGCTGGAAAGTGTAACGGAGAGAGAGAATTGGAACGTTTTTTTGCAGAAAAAGATGGATGGTAACCGTTTGATGAGTGGAGAAGGACAAGGGAATTTTGATGAGAAGTAATTCTGGGATTAACACTTTTATGGGAGTGCAAGAAGAACAAGTGGGGTGTAGAAAGAAATTTCTCATCCTTTTTTTCTAATGAAATGACTTTTTTTCTTTCTCCGGCCCAAACCAATAACCACACAAAAATACAAGCATTTCGACAATTTTTTTTAGCCTCTCGTATTTTCTTTCTGCCATTCTATACGTGCAAAGTTCATTTGTTCACCATAGACAACATTTTGAATTTTGAAAATGGCTTCCTGCACCCCTATTTTTTCTACCCACACCTCTGTAAGGGTGAGCAAATGGCAATTTTACCCTTCCTTCTCCTTCCTTTGTGTCCAAATCTAAATCCAGCCAGCACCCCCTTGATATCGTGCACACTTCCACGACGTTAGTTAGCATCGCCTATAACAACAAAGGTCTTTTTTCTGAATTATATATATATATTTTTATAACGTTACTTTTATTTTAAACTCTTAAATAATAGTATTATGGATCTTTATTTTTATATAATATTTAATTTTGTTTATTATATTTAGTGTGTGACTTTGATTTTTTGACAAAAACTTAATGTTTTGTAGATTGTTTTCGGTGATGGAGGAGCACATGCAACGGTAGTTGCATTAGGTAAAATTGCTGATGCATCTCAAGAGACAAGTACTCCACCTTAGTTTATCAACTTACTTTATCAATTTGAGCTTAGTATCATTTAATATACCAATGCGCACCACTCATGTAAGTTTCGGATTGTTCAATCAGTAAGTATGATGGATTTTACAATGCGTAATAAAATTTGTATTAATAAAAAATAATATAAATTATATTTTGAATTATACAATTTACAGATAAATTTTATTTTGGATTATCTTTTAAATTTATATTATACATCGTATAATTTAAAATATAAATTTACATCATGGGCTGTATAGTCCAAAATATTTATAATCTTACAATCTTAAATTATATTTACCTTAAAAGTATAATTGGAAATTTAAAATTTAAAATATATGAGAGTGCAAAAGAAGTTATGGGATTGCAAAATGAAATTCCCTTTAATTATATAATCTCTAAATTTATTATAGAGTATTTCATCTAAAATTCATAAATGTATAATACATAATCTAAAATGTGTTTTTCGATTGTGTAATCTA
>Ga0099823_1004150_pt1 | contig 14038 bp, 9 predicted proteins | sample CowpearedBW_FD_76831 | JGI IMG/M metagenome (GOLD analysis project Ga0099823, IMG submission 76831) | Root nodule microbial communities of legume samples collected from California, USA - Cow pea red BW | ecosystem: Host-associated > Plants > Roots > Nodule | place: USA: California | collected...
AAAACTTATAAATAAAGAAAAAAAAAAAAAATACTAATTTACTATGGAAACAGGAGAATCATGAGATGAAGGTATCAACTAGGAAGAAGATATGAGTGAAGAACATCAACGATTCCTTTGGTGGAATATAATTGCTACCAAAGTAAAAGCAATAGTGATTTTTATTTTACTATTATTCTGAAAACTAGTTTAACAAGTTCTGTTTCAAAAATAAAAATTGTTTAAGATGTTCATATATATTTTCACTTGAAAGAACCTTCTTATGGGTAATTTTTTAGAAGTTTTATTTTACATACTAAATAAAAAACACATTTAGAAAAATAAAAATTTTTGTAATTTTACTAGAACGTACAATACTAAAGTACGAGTTTTTTTATTTTTATTTTTATTTTTTATTTTTTTTTTATATACATCAGTGTTCAGAGTAGTTATCGCAATGTTCTTCATTTGCGTTGCTTCGTTAAATACCGAAATTCTGAGATTTCATTATTGGTTGCTTTTCCTGACAAATGAAAAAAACATACATATTCTGTTCTTCTTACATTCCTTTTATGCTTTCCCTGGTCGGTCTCTTCCGGGTTCCTTGCTTGGCTTGTCACTGCATGCAACCATAGAAAAAAAAAAAGGTTAATTCAAATGTTAGTTTTTCTTAATTTTTCTTAAAAAATTTGTTTTGTTTGATATTACTAAATTATGGAATTCTAACCTAGTGAACTCTTGATTCCATATTTTGTAACTGTATATGTAAGAACTGAAAACATAGATGTGTTTTAAGGAATCTAAATCTAAATCGAACATAGTATGTAGCATGACGGCGCATCGCATGCAACTCAACAGACACACACAAAGTAAAAAGCTCAAGTAATCACATGACATGTTTGTTGCTTCATTTTCTTTTTCAGCTCATCACAGTGATGATAAACGTTATCTGGCGCTGTAGATTTTCTTTCTGCTTCTGCAATTGAAAGGGTACAACGGTTGTCCTTCATCAGGTAGGTCAATTATCATCGGTTTAACAAGAAGTTAAAAATTAAAAATTTGGAAAACCCACATTCTATTTTCTGTCTTTTTGTTGCACGTTATCATGGAGATGACCCTTTCTTATTGGTTTCGATTTTCTCACCACATTATTGTTATCAAAAAATGTTTTTTTTTTTCTTCTCTTCATTATTAAACTGTCATGAATGAAAAATAATATAACGAGAAATTGGGTGTGAGTGAAAGAGACACTCAGTTACCACCATTATCATAACACAAGCTTCACTCATAGGTTTCCCGCGAAACATAGATAGATGGATATATAGCGAGAGAAGAAATTGTTGTGCTTGTGCTTGGCGTTGTATTTTTTTCTCGGAAAAGAAAAAGGGTTTTTTGACATGGCACTGAGCTTTCTGGAAAAATCTAAGCCAATTTGAATTGGTCACGCTGGGAAAGGGAAATGCTTGTCTCTTTCGGAGTCCAAATGCGAGATCTAATAATTGAAGCCTCTGTTCAAAGTTTCTTCTTCTTCTTCTTCTCCAGATATCTTTTCAGAGAGCTTCAAATCTGCAGATTTTTTGTTATTCCTTTTTCTTACCACTTCTCCGTTCCTCCCCAATAAATTCTGGTCTCTTAGGTTCACTGGGGTGTTTCCTTTTCTGTGTTTTCTTTGTAGACTTCACATTGGTTGTCACAGATTGCAGGCCCAGTTCTGTTGTGGGTTGTGTCTATCGCTTGGTTTTGTCTCAACTCGTGTCACCATTTTCTTCATTACTTTCTAAGCCACTCTAGCTGTCCCTTTTTTTCCCCTTAATTTCTCTCTCTCTCAATTATTAGTTTTATTTTATTATTTTGCTTGGTTTCTTTTTTGTTCATTGCTTATTAAATTACTGGGATTTTGAGCTTCTTCTGGAGGGAACCTTTCTGGGGTTCAGTATCTGTTTCTTGGGTTATTTGTTATTTAATTGTACTGGGTACTTGTGCTGATGAGTTACTACCTTGTTTTGGTTTGCGGGGTATTTGTGCAGTTGTTAATGGTGTTAGTTTCTGAAGATGCTCTGCGTTTAGGATTATTCTGCTCTTCAACTTGAGCACCCTAGCAAGTGTTTTAGTGAGTTGATCCTAGTTTTAGCAATGACACAAGAGTGTTAGTCCTAGGAAGAAAAGCTGTTTCTTCACGAAGGGCATTTCTGTCTCTTGATGTTGTGTTGAATTTTGTTAATCAGTGGGATAAAGGATAAACAATGAGTGGTGGCAGGAAGAAGAAGCTGCGTTTAAGCAAGATCTACTCATTCGCCTGCTGCAAGGCATCTTTCAAGGGAGATGATTTACAGATTGGAGGAAAAGGTTATTCCAGGGTGGTGTTCTGCAATGAGCCAGATATCTTTGAGGATGGTGTTAAGAATTTTGCAGATAATTCTGTCAGATCTACAAAATATACTCTTGCAACTTTCTTTCCCAAATCTTTGTTTGAGCAGTTTAGGAGGGTGGCAAACTTCTATTTTTTGGTCACTGGCACCTTGGCCTTCACAAAACTTGCTCCATATACTGCTGTCAGTGCTATCCTTCCACTGATTATTGTTATTGGGGCTACTATGGTGAAAGAAGGTATCGAAGACTGGCGCAGGAAAACACAGGTGCTATACTCTACTTACCTATTTGTCCTGTTGTTAAGTTTCTTCTTATAATGCCATTTTTCTTATCTTCTTGCCATTCTGTTTAGTTTCTTGGTAATATTTGGAAGGCAAAAGATGCAGTTATCAAAGTTGTTTTTTCGTACAATTGCAGTTTCTGCTAAAGGGTTTGAATCCTCTAAATTTTTAAATTAAACTGCAAATGTTATTTGAGGAAGTCAGTTCAAAGAACCCATAGTATGTTTTCTTGTATTACATCAAACTCTAAAGTATTACTTTTAATCAATTGTACCTACCAACATTTAACTTTATTCTCAATGTATCTTGCATATGACAAAACAATATCTCCCAGTAAAAGTTGACATTGTTACCAGACTTGAAGTTTGTTAATTTGATATTGATGTCCATATGGTTGAAAAGCAAGAAGGAAAGGGAAGATAGATAATTTTGTGTAAATAATTTTTCTAGTGGAATATTTGTGCAGGATATAGAGGTGAACAATAGAAGAGTTAAAGTTCATAAAGTTGGTGGTATTTTTGAATATACTGCATGGAAGAATCTGAGGGTGGGGAATATAGTGAAGGTAGAGAAGGATGAGTTCTTCCCAGCTGACCTGCTGTTACTTTCATCCAGTTACGAGGATGCTGTTTGCTATGTTGAGACCATGAACTTAGATGGGGAGACAAATTTAAAGTTAAAACAAGGGTTAGAGGTAACATCTTCTTTACAGGAGGATCTTAACATCCAAAAATTTAAAGCTACAGTGAAATGTGAAGACCCCAATGCAAATCTGTATTCATTTGTTGGAAGCATGGAGTTTGAAGGGAAAAATTATGCTCTCTCTCCTCAGCAACTTCTTCTCCGTGACTCTAAACTTCGTAATACAGACTACATTTTTGGAGCTGTCATTTTCACTGGTCATGACACTAAGGTTATTCAAAATTCTACGGACCCACCTTCAAAAAGAAGCAGAATAGAGAAGAAGATGGACAAAGTGATCTATTTCTTGTTTTGTATTTTGTTTCTAATGGCATTTGTTGGATCTTTTTTCTTTGGCATTGCAACTAAAGATGACTTCCAAAATGGGTTGATGAAAAGATGGTACTTAAGACCAGACGATTCTACTGTTTTCTTTGACCCAAAAAGACCAGCTGCTGCTGCTTTATTTCATTGTTTGACAGCCTTAATGTTGTATGGGTTCTTTATTCCCATCTCCTTGTATGTGTCAATAGAAATGGTCAAAGTTCTTCAGAGTGTTTTCATCAATCAAGATATTCATATGTACTACAAGGAAGCAGACAAACCAGCCCGAGCTCGTACTTCAAACTTGAATGAAGAGCTTGGGCAGGTTGATACAATACTTTCTGACAAGACTGGAACTCTGACCTGCAACTCAATGGAGTTCATCAAATGTTCTATTGCCGGGGTAGCATATGGCTGTGGTGCTACAGAGGTTGAGAAGGTCATGGGTCGAAGAAAAGGTTCACCACCAATTCGTGAGCATGATATTGAATCTGAAGCACATAACATTAGGGGTTCGCTAGATAAAAAAACACTTATCAAAGGTTTTAACTTTGATGACGAAAGAATAAGAGATGGACATTGGGTTAATGAGCCTCATGCAGATGTTATCCAGAAGTTTTTTCGAGTGTTGGCAGTCTGTCATACGGCCATACCAGAAGTGAATGAAGACACCGGGAATGTTTCATATGAGGCTGAATCCCCAGATGAAGCCGCATTTCTGATTGCAGCAAGAGAACTTGGTTTTGAATTCTACAGAAGGGGTCAGACTAGTTTATCGACATTTGAGTTGGATCCAGTTTCTGGCAATAAAGTTGAAAGGTTAGTTGTTGCATTCAAGCTATCAAATTGTTTTGTCTATGTGATAACTCTTCAATTTGACTGCTACAGCTACATTTTATCTTTGCATAACGATATGAAAAGCTTTAGTCTGGTTACTCTTTAAGAAGGGCACATGATATTTGATAGTAACTTTTCATCTGATGACAGTAAGTACTGTTCAGTAAAAAGAGCTTTGAATAGCACCTTTCACTATCTGATGTTGGCATAGTTATCTTCACATGGCCAGTTTACTGTAGCTGTTCATAGAGTAGGTTGTATTGTTTTCAAATATATAAAATAAAAAAAAAAATATATTTAATTTTTGTCCACATCATAGTTTTCTGCATAATCGTTCTATTTGATGTTGTTTTCACTTTATTCATCCTACCTAATGTTAATATTTCTAAAATGCTCTGTAGCCAACTGATTTATTGTTTCTATCTATGTTTCAGGATTTCTTTCCTCACGTTTATGATACATATTTTCATTAACTGGTTTCTTTGTGCAGGAAATACAAGCTTCTCAATGTTTTAGAATTCAATAGCTCAAGGAAGCGAATGTCAGTGATAGTGGAAGATGAAGCAGGGAAAATTTTGCTTCTCTGCAAAGGCGCAGACAGGTTTGTGATAAACTTCCCTGTAACCGTAAATGGTTATGAATTCCAAAATTTATCCTGTGATTCACCCTACTGACCTTACCTCGAGTATTGTTTTCATTCAGCATAATGTTTGAAAGACTTGCCAAGAATGGGAGGGAGTTTGAAGAGAAAACCATGGAGCATGTGCATGAATATGCTGATGCAGGTCTGAGAACCCTTATACTGGCCTATCGTGAGCTTGGTGCGGAAGAATACAAGGAATTTAATAATAAATTCTCCAAGGCCAAGAATTTAGTCAGTGCTGATCAGGAGAGACTGATTGAGGAAGTAGCAGAAAAGATTGAGAAGAACCTGATCCTTCTTGGTGCCACTGCTGTGGAGGACAAGCTCCAAGATGGGGTAAGCTATAGTAGAAATACTTGTTTTACCTTTTAATGTTTACTCATTGGAGCAGCAACTGATGGCTCCTGTGTTGTTGCTAGGTTCCTGATTGCATTGACAAGCTTGCACAAGCAGGAATTAAAATTTGGGTTTTGACTGGGGATAAAATGGAGACTGCAATCAACATTGGGTATTATATTCTGATTATGCCCTTTTAACTTTGGTATTTTGTTGAACGAGAGCAAAATAGATGGAAGAGTTGCTGAAAACTATATATACGGATTGTAGAACAAACTCCATTTTATATTAACTGATGACTATAAATACATGATATGATATTCCTATAAATCTGATTCTGATAAAATATTCCTATTCCTATAATGATGAAGATCCTTATTAAATAAGGAAACAAATAAAAATATAAAAGAAGAAAAAAATCCTTAGAGATATTTTAAGATTCTCTAAAACAATCTTAGATAATATTTATAAATATTTCTTATATTTATCTGACATAAATATTTCATTGTAGTTTTGCTTGCAGTTTGCTTAGACAAGGGATGAAGCAGATTATAATTCATTTGGATAGTCCAGAAATTCAAGCACTAGAGAAAGATGGGGACAAGATGGCCATTACCAAGGTGAAATAAATTTTATACCTTAGCATTATTTTTATCTATCACAGTGTAGCTTCATTTCTTGTAAAATATTTACCAACATGCTAATACATTGGTTTCTTCAACATTGCAATATTCTAATGACACCTCTCACATGTAGCTAACATGTCAGCTTGACCTGCCTTTTATATTGCTGACAATTTGAACTTATGTTTCATTGTGTTTTCTTTAACAGAACACATAAAAAAAATGTGTTATTAAGAGTTTTAGTAACTGCATTAGCATAACATTTATCTTTTCTATTTCAGAAGATGTAAGAAATGCCATGCATGCTTGTGTACTTTGAGTTGTATGATATTAATTGTTGCACTTAAGCTCTAGGCTGTTGTAAATTTTCTATCAGTATGTTTCTTTCCATTTGTTTTTTTCACCTTAAAACTTGTAGTACTATATAGATTTTAAAATTTGTCTGTTGATATTCTTTTTGCTGATTCTTCTTTTAGGCATCAAGGCAAAGTGTGCTCTTTCAGATATCTGAAGGTGCTGCACAACTCGGTGCTTACAGAGGGAGCTCTCAGAAGGCATTTGCTCTGGTTATTGATGGAAAATCACTTGTTTATGCACTAGAAGACAATATAAAGCACATGTTTCTGGAACTAGCGATGCATTGTGCATCTGTTATTTGTTGTCGCTCATCCCCAAAGCAGAAGGCACTGGTATTTTTCAATCTGTGCTTTGTTTATAATATGCTAATCGTGATGGTAATTTTTAGTCAGCTAATCTTTCAGAATTGATTAGTCTTGTTCTGTCTTTCAGGTCACTAGATTGGTCAAATCTGGAACTGGGAAAACAACCTTAGCCATTGGGGATGGAGCTAACGATGTGGGAATGCTTCAAGAAGCAGATATAGGGGTTGGTATAAGTGGTGTTGAAGGAATGCAGGTAATGCCAAGCTTCACAGAATATTCTTTCGTTTTCATTATTGGTTTCTGTATGTGATTTTCTAAACAAATTTTTTTTTCTTATTCCCCCAATTCCCCAGGCAGTTATGTCTAGTGATATTGCAATTGCACAATTCCGGTATTTGGAACGGTTACTTCTGGTTCACGGACATTGGTGTTACAGAAGGATCTCGTCTATGGTATTTACAATGCTTGTATTTCAGCTTTAAATCCTAACAGATGGTAGATAGAGGTTCTGACATTCTGTTAACTTTTTCATTGCAGATATGCTACTTTTTCTACAAGAATATCACATTTGGTTTCACTCTATTCTTGTATGAAGTGTATGCATCATTCTCTGGACAACCAGCATACAATGACTGGTTTTTGTCTCTCTATAATGTCTTCTTTTCTTCACTTCCTGTGGTTGCACTTGGGGTGTTTGACCAGGATGTATCCGCTCGGTACTGCCTGAAGGTCAGTCAGTTTGTTTTAGCCTATGATACCACTCATCTTTGCTAATGAGCGTGAAATGAAAATTCACTGTTACTCTGTCATCAAATAGATTGCACATAGAACAGAAAAATAAAATAAGTAAATGAAAAATCTGCATAGTACTTATGATTGCGTAATACCTACCTCAGAAATAGCTTCAGCCAGGCCTCGTTTATTTTTTCTGTTTGATTTGATCTTTTAGACTCATCATAGCTACATCACTTAAGAAGCTCATCTGCACACTGTTGGTAACATAGTTGAGATTTGTCTAGTTTATGAACTTCTGGTAGTCTATTTTGCAGCATGTAGCATAGGTTCATATTGAATGCTAAGAGAATATTTGCTGGGACGAAAATACCATAACACAGCAAATCACAGCCATGTACTTTATCACCTAACATTCATATTGAATCCACTTTGACTTGCCACTGAATAAACAAGTCCAATTTATGTGTACACTTTTTAATCAATTTTTATCGGATAACAATGAAATTCAGTTCCAATGGTTGGCCTTAGTTTTTAAAACCCATCTGTGACATATTAAAGAGTAGAGATAAATCCCCCTTGGTTGTATGATTGATTTGGGGTTCCTTTGCTTGCTTCTCTGATGATGATTTGTTGTTAATATGACAGTTTCCTTTGTTATATCAAGAAGGAGTGCAGAATGTTCTGTTCAGCTGGCGTAGAATACTCAGCTGGATGCTTAATGGATTTATCAGTGCCTTAATAATTTTCTTCTTCTGCACAAAAGCGATGGAGCTCCAGGCCTTCGATGCAGAGGGGAGAACTGCTGGAAAGGATATACTGGGAGTAACAATGTACACCTGTGTAGTTTGGGTTGTAAACTTGCAAATGGCACTGGCCATAAGTTACTTCACCATGATCCAACATTTTTTCATCTGGGGTTCCATTCTTTACTGGTATATTTTTCTCATGGTATATGGAGCAATGCCCCCACACTTTACAACAAATGCTTACAAAGTCTTCGTTGAAGCTCTTGCTCCTTCCCCTTCCTATTGGCTTGTGACATTCTTTGTGGTGATCTCAACCCTTATACCATACTTCTCTTATGCCGCAATTCAGATGCGGTTCTTTCCCATGTACCATGAACTAGTACAATGGATAAGGCATGAAGGGAAGATTAAGGATCCTGAGTTTTGTGATATGGTGCGGCAGAGATCATTGCGGCCAACAACCGTGGGTTCAACAGCACGCTTAGCTGCTAAGACTCACCACGTAAGAGACAGAAATGTTAAACGGTAGATAACATATTTTGACAAATTAACCATGAAAGCATTTAGTTAGTTTCTGTACAGCTTCCTACAAATATGCATCTTTTTTTTTGTCTTTGCCTGGGTCATGTAATTGCTTGGTGGCTGGCTCCTCTGAACCAGAAGGACCAGTATGGTGCAAGGACCAGTATTTGTGACGGAGGATGGAAAGAAAAATAAAATTGTATATCTGTTTCGGCCATTTTTGTGCTGCAAACAATTCATTTATCCACTTGTATCATAGTAGTTACTGTACAGAGACAGACCAATTCTTTGTAAGATTGGATTAGAGCTGCTTGCTGTTGTAGAAAACAAAGTTATCCTATTACTGAGAAGATTTTTTTGTGTGAAGCAATCTTAAAAAATCTGTTCATTTTACTAATTCTTGTTCTAATTGAGAATCTATATCAGCTCCTTGTGAACTCACTTGTACACTGTTAGAAGTTACCAAGTTTGCTCGATTGATCGAATTACCACGTAGAAAGTATAGAAGATCCCCTGCAGAAAAAATCAAAGAAAAATATCAGCTTGAAAAACGGGGACAAAAGACACCAACAAAGTCATTGAGATAATCTCATCTTCTACGTTTTCTCATCACTCAATCACCAGATTTCACGATGTCGCAGTTGGAAAGTGCAAGAAAATTGGTGACAAATAAAAAGCAAAAGAATTGCAGACTAATTTGTAAGTTTTTCTTATTAAAAAGCAACAAAAACAATCTGCATTCACGTCCGCAGAAGTGTTTATATACAGAGAAGTTAACACCGAAAGCGAACGTAGCCTAAAAAAGTTACAAAAAAGAAAGAGATGAAGCAAAAGAGGGAGGAGAGGAGGTTCTAGGCGCCATGGAGGCCGAGAAATTTGGCGGCGGATTTAGCCATGAGGGCGGCGAACTCGTTGAAGCTAATGACACCGTCGCCGTTGCTGTCGGCCTCGGTCATCATAGAGGTGAGCTCGTGGTAGGTGAGGGGATGGCCCATCTTGGACATGGAGCCGGCGAGCTCCGACGCCGTGATGTAGCCGTTGCCGTCGCGGTCGAAGGAGCGGAAGACATCGAGTAGCTGCTCCTGGTTCATGAGAACCTGCTCGTTGAGGTCGGGCATGATCGCGTGCAGGAGCTCGTCGAACTCGATGTATCCGTTGCCGTTTTCGTCCATGTTGGAGAGCAGCGCGTAGAGCTCGTCGCCGGTGGGTTTGACTCCGAGGGAACGGAGGAGCGCCGCCAGCTCCAGGTGCGTGAGGCTGCCGTCAGAGTCCATGTCGAAGCGTTTGAATATTTCGCCGAGTTGTTTGATTTGGTCAGTTTCCTGCACTGACATCGTACGTTTTGACGCTGAAAGAGGATAACGATGATGTTCTGCTCTTGTTTCTTCAATTCTTCGGATGGAGAGAAGAAGAATGGTAGCTTCGGTCTTTCATCACGTTTCGCATTTGGAACGGTTCAAAGGTAGGTGGAAAGCGCGTGCGAAACGGTTACGAGATAAATAACGGTGTGATGGTTGGATTTTTTTTTTTTTGTCTGCAAACTCTCTGCAAATGGAAACAGATTGGTCTATATTTAATGCATGTCTGGTTGGAATTGTTATCTAGAAAGTAACCACATTTCTAAATTGTGAGAAGAGAAAAGTTAAGGTTTTGGATATATACGATAACACGATAACGCACTTAGATTTTTCTTAACTCAAATTTAGGAAAACATTCGCTGTATTAATTACCACAAAAGTGGAACCCATTGCGAACACGAGTGAAGACTATTGCCACTTGGCCACCATGTGGAAATTTTCATGAAAAATTTAATAATATTATCATTATCGCATATAATAATTACGTAAAGAGAATAAAATATTGGTTTAATAAAGAAAAAGGTGATTTATTGTACAAATTAATTAACCTAATCTATGCGTGGTGAAAGTCATTTATTCTTGTGAAAGAAACCCACCAAATCAATAACTTGATATATATCTTACAAGATTAGGATCACACGGTTCTTCCCTACCACAGAAGCTTCCAAATCCAAACTCTCCCTTCTGATAAAACTCCTCCATCATCTTTTGAACTTCATCCATGCAACCACCAGAAGTGAATCCTTCACCATCTCTCACTGCCATCTCTTGAACCCGAAAAGACTGTTCATGGATTCTCACAAGAACATCTTCATAACAACCCAGTTCTATCTTCATCTTATCATCATTTCCCTTCCTCTGACGAAGCTTTTTCTTAGCATATTCCCTTGTTTTCCTGATGAGCTTCCAGGGAAGCTTCAGCATGAGAAAGACGAGAATCTGCAGCAGCAAGCACTGGCAGCAGCATGATATGACCACACAATCAGCGCCGAGCGTGTTCCATTCTTCCATGGCTGTGAAAGAGAAGGAGGAGGAGGAGGAGGAGGCATGCCTGTTTAAAGAAGAGGTTCCTTCTCCCCTATGCAACACAATTTGATGAGGAAAAGCTAAGATATATTGGTGAATAGTGATGGATACTCATGCCTTCAAATTATTTGGTTGAAACCTAAACGCAAACCATAGCTTCAGAATAAAGATTATATCATGTTGTGTTGTGTGTGATGTATAGTATTAAAATAAAGTCTACTTTGCATTCACATCAAGCTGTGACGTGCCCAACAATGATTGAGTGCTTATGTTGTCAAGATTTATTGGCAAGGTATTGACATGAGTTCACTTTCCATGGAAGAAGATGTTGCTTTCTTTCTACTCTTCGATATGTTTTCACAAAAAAATTAACTTGGTGGGAAAATGGATTTTAAGTTTAATTTAATAAAAAAACTGCTCGTAAAACACTTCATCTTTGAATCCTAAGCATTTTAGTAACTTCTTCACGATCTTCTTCCACTACATCTTGGAAAGGAGAAGAAAATCAATGGAGATGGTTAAATTTTAGGGGTTAGTATCTTATGCTTTCCGATTGTGGTGAGAAATGTATGAGTGCAGAACCATTTAGGATTGGATTTGCATGAAGTTTAAGTGAAAATAAAATAAAATTGGTGGCACAAACTATAACTGTAGCACTGTGCATGGATCAATAATTTTGTAAATACTATTTGGCTTGATTATTTACAAACGTTTAAAGTCTAAACTTAGGACCACAGGTAGAAACATGTATAAAATAGAAATTGTGAAAGTAGTGGCTTTAAAACCATAATCATATCTAGAAAATTGTCTACCAGAGCGTTTAACAATGACAAAATGATGCTTCTTTTTACTTGTTTTCTATTTCCTTAGTTTTATATATGGAGAACTTTACATGTATATGATATTTCTTTTATCAGCAATAAATTAAAAAAAAAAAAACACTTGAGAGTATTTTAACCCTTATAAAAAAGAACCTATACGAATTGATACATTATCTTAACATCATGGCTTCAACAACCAAGTTAACCAAAACAAATAATCACAATCTATATCAAGATTACGATCCACTAACAAAAAGACCATAAATATGCATCTTTACCAAACCACCTAAAACTGTACATGCTAATAAGGAATTATTTTTGTGTATAGAACTTTCAAATATAGTATTACAAGACTATAAATTCTTATATATTTTATGGATTTTTTTTTTTTACAAATTTGTTATAACATTTTGTAAGAAAATATTTTTTTTTCTGTTATTTTTTCCAAAAATTTTAATTGACAAATAATTATTTCTTAAAAAATATAAAATTGTAAATATTTTCTATAAAATTGGTTGTGGAAATGTTTTTTACTAAATATTTTGCAAGTAACAATTTATTATTTATAACAAAATTTGTAAATATTATCTAAAAAGAAGTTTTCAAAAGATAATTAATAGGAAATGTGTGTTTTTTTAGTAATGTATAATATAAATATAAATATATATATATATATATATATAATTATTTTCTTTCATTCTTATTTTTATGCTTTTTAATTATAGTTGGACGAATAAAAATAAAATCCAGAAGGTTGAGAGTGAAAGTAAATTTGAGAGAGAGAAAAAACATGTACGTGTATTGCTGAATAATTATATTTGCTAAACTCATAGGTAATAGATTTAATTTGAGAGTGTAAAAGGTAGAAATGTTGAGGAGTCTGAGATTTGTTGTTTAGGAGCTTCCATATTAATTTCTCAATTACATATGTATATTTTATTTTAATCTAGGGTTTATAATTTGGTATTTTTTTTATTTATTTCTCACCATAAACTCAATAATCTACATATAAATCCGCTCATGCTTGGGTAAAGTTTAGTTAATTTGTATTTACTATAACCTTTAATAAATAAAAAGTTAATAATTTTACAGTTAAATTTTATGATATTTTCTTAATGATCATGTGTATAAAACTTCACGTAATTTAAATTTTCATAATTGTGTTATCTAATAACGAATATTTACATCCTATTAAATATAATATTATTCATTAAAATTAAGTTATGCAATGCTTTTTAAATAATTTTGAATTTTTTTTATCCATAATATGAAAGCCATTGTTTGATTTTAAAATTTTTATTTCATAAAAGAGTTATTGAATATGTGATTTGACTATTTTAATACGATGGGTATATGACCTAGTGGAGTGTCCCCTTAGGCCCACAATCCTGCGGATCATGGATAATGTTTTAGAATGTGCAACTAAATATGAGACTTTTGACATAGTTTTTTAATTTTTTTTTAATTTTCATTGCATATCATTAAAAAATAAAAATACAATAGTCAAAGACATAATCCTAGTATTTAAACAATTTTAATGTTGGTATGTTTTAGTTTAACAAAATAAATGATAGAGTAATTTTAAAAATAATTTGTTTAGAAAAGTTTGACCAAGTGTACTGATAGGTATATTTATACTAGTGCACTCATTAAATTAAATGGAGACTTGTGAAAAAGTTTATTTATTTTGTGGGTCCAATTTATCCCATCAGTTTAAAACGTAGGTCCACCCCAACTTTCACACATGGTATCATATTTTCATAATGTGTCTATATAGAAAATTTTACATTTTCTAAGAAATTCAGGCATTAAATTTCAAATGCTTTCCTTTTCTTATTTCAATAAAAATAATTAATTTTAAAGATATTTTATTTTATTGTTTAGAACAAATATTTTAATCATGATCCGTAACACTCCAAAAAAGGGAGAAATTAAGCAAAATTGACTAAACAAACAAGATACATACATGAATATATCCAAGATATAATTATAGTCCTTTTAGTAAAGTTTCTCAAAATAAGTTAGTTTCTACATATTTCAAAATTACAAGAGCACTATGATTACACTACACAATATATCCACATTCTTAGTATG
>Ga0099823_1004161_pt1 | contig 14020 bp, 9 predicted proteins | sample CowpearedBW_FD_76831 | JGI IMG/M metagenome (GOLD analysis project Ga0099823, IMG submission 76831) | Root nodule microbial communities of legume samples collected from California, USA - Cow pea red BW | ecosystem: Host-associated > Plants > Roots > Nodule | place: USA: California | collected...
AAAAAAAAAAAAATATAAAAATAAAAAAAAAAACATATCAAATAAAAATTATATATATATATATATATATATATATATATTAATATTATAAACATTATATAGAAATAGATTATGTATACATTTAAAACAAAAAACATACATATGATACATTTGATCTCTTGTACGAAGAGATAGAAAACTGTGAAGTTAGCAAATAAGAATTCATTTGTTTTTAGTTACGCATTGATTCTATTTATTTATTTATACAATTATATGATTTAATATCAAAATTTATGATAAATAAAGATTTGATCATTGTAGTGAGGTATGACCTTGAGGATTTAGATGAGTGGATACTCAAGATGAGATGTTCTTAGTTTACTTTGTTAGCCATGATGAGACTTATTTATCCTGATTAGTCACTACAAAATTAATCAAAATCTTTATAAAGTATGATAAAAATCTAGTTTCAAGAATTTGAAAGTTTTCATTTTATTTTATTAAGATATGCTATATTTTTATGTGATATTTGTCTCACTTTCCTATTTTACGTTTCTGTATAAAAAAAATCTTATAACCTCATCATAGGTGATTGCCCCTAACATGCTCAACATATTTTTTTGCCTATTCTAGGAAATGCATGGCAGACAAATGGGTTAAATGATTCGGTAACGTTTCAAGGAACAAGAAATTCTACCATCACATTCCTAAATGTTCCAAATGCATCGATTGTCCTTAAAGGACAAATTGAAGTCACTTTTATTTATCCCAATAGTCCAAGTGAATTTTATCCATAACCTTTTTTCTCCACATGTTTGAAGGCTACTATACTAAGGGAAAACTGTAAATAAATAGTACTCCTTCTTCTTCTGGTATAGAAAATGTAATATGTACCAAATGATGTAATTATAAGATGCATAGAATACTGTAAAATATATAAATATATGTATATGTGAATATTTTAAGTATGTTATATGTTATTGTAAAATTATGTGTCAAAATTTTATAAGTATAATATAGAAAATAATAATAAGAACAAAATTGGTCATCACAACAAAAATGGGCTTAGATCTACATGGGCCTATATCTACATAGAGAGAGTACTCCCAGTCAGGATATTGAATGATCTACATATTAAGTAGATAAAATATTAGTGGTGCAGTAGAAGAATATAAGGTGAAATATAATCATAGCCTCTACCCCACTTAATCTATATAATTACTACTATATATATTTACATGTACTCTTCATCAATATACTTGTTAAATTCATATGGATACAACACTTGTTGATACTGCTACACACCAGTGTATTTGCTGAAAATGGTTGTTGAAAAGCAATATTTATTTACAAAATAAATATGTACTAAGTTTGTTGGATCAAATGACTAACTCACATACATGTTGACCAAGTCTTTAAGGGAACCTCAAATTGAGTTTATTTGTTCTAAGTTTGGTACATACAATTTGTATGCTCCAATTTGAGGGAGAGTGTTGAAGTAATTATTAAATTTACTTATGTAAGTGTAGTCAATAAGGCTAAAGTATGAAGTAATGTTCGATTATCTCTACTTACTATAAGTTATGTACTTAGCAATATAGGGCAATCCTTTGACCTTCCATCTCCCTATTATATAAATTCTTTATCAATATAAATAGAAGATCATGAGAATGGTCCTTGAAACCCTATAGAAATGTTTTTAATTTTCAATCATGTGATGACAAATGATTGATGAATCGTTATAACTAAAATGTCAAAGTTCACAATGATACTTAACGTAAATTTATTTGATAACAAGATATTTTTATATTTTTTTTAAAAACAAAAAATGAATAATAGTACATAAAAATACCGTATATGGTGTAATTATTTTGAAGTATACAAATAATGTATATATATTATTACATTTTAAAATATAATTGAATATAAAAAAGTATAAAATATGTGCACCAAAATTATAATCTAATTACATGTTGTTATAGATATTATAAATGATTTAAAAGACAACACAAAAAGTAAACAATTAAAATATTGAATACAAAAAGATTGTTTTAATTAATCAAGTTTGATATTTTTTTTTTCTATCATCCAAATTAAATCTTTCAACTAACTCAACTATAAAATGTAAAATATAAATGTAGCAGCTTTTAAAATGCTAAAATCATAAAAAAATAAAAATTAATTTTTCTATAAATTTTAAAGTTATTTTTTTAAACTAAACTGTAAAACTTATAAAAAACATAGCACTATTATGAGGTAGAGTGAACATGTGTGAGTAATGAACATCTGAATAGGGTTTTTATACTCTATAAATAATTTTAGTTAATAAGTATCATGTGTCTTTTAATATTTGATTGTTATATATATGATAGAAGGAATTGTGAGGTTGAAAATGAGAGAATTTTAAAACTAACAATAAAATGAAATTATATAAAATAGACTTAAAATAAATATATACACCATTAGATTATAAAAATACTTTTTGCGATCTTATAATAATTTTAATGAGAAGGAAAACATTATGGATATAACAATAATTATAAAGATAAAACCACACCTTAATCAATGTTTAAAGATATATTTGACTGAATTGATAAATGCTTATAGGTGAGAGACATAAAAGTAGAGAGAGGAAAAGAAAGGCTTTCCTTGTTTGGCTTATTCACTCAGCTGGGTAGTTCGGTTAACTTGTGTTTCTTTTTTTCTTTCTCTCTCCCCGGTATAGAGTAGGGCTTCTCCTATTGGTGGCACTTCTAACCAGGCGGCGTAAAGCTCTATCTATCTTCCCCTAGCTCATCCCTTATCCCCTCCTCTGCCCATTTGAACCCTAATTACAAACAAAAGGAAGAAATTTATTCAGATCGAGTCCTTTCTATCATTGGGTCACCATTGTAATTTTTTTCTTGTATAATAACTTGATTAGGGTTAGGGTTCGAATTTGATCATCAACAAATTGGATCAAAACAAACCGGGGGCAAGGTTTTCATGCTTTGGCGATTCACACTTGGTTCGCGATGGCGGCCAATTCCGGCACCAAATACGTCTCAGTGAATCTGAACAAGTCCTATGGCCAGCATTCCACCGCTCTTGGATCCGTACGATCGCAGCGCCCAGGAGCCGCGGTGGTTCCGTCACGGCCACGCAGTTCACACAAGGCTGGGCCCAAGCTTTCCGTTCCGCCCCCCTTGAACCTTCCTTCTCTGCGGAAGGAGCATGAGCGCTTCGATTCTCTGGGATCAGGAGGTGGGTCTGCTGGCCCTGGTGGTTCCGGAAGCGGTTCGAGGCCCAGTTCTGCTGGTTTGGGCTGGACCAAGCCCGTCACGGAGGATGTGTCGCGGCCTGTCATCCAAGGCAAACCCACCGTGACCGCGGCTGCACCGGTTTCGTCTGCCGTTTTGAGAGGAGAGGATTTTCCTTCTCTGCGGGCCACCTTGGCACCTGTGCCCAGCCCAAATCAGAAGATCCAGGAGAATTTGAATTCCATTCCGAATCCGAAGCAGAAACATTCACTTGGTGATGAGAATGCGTTTGTTGATGAGAAAAAAGAGGGTCCTTTGGTTACTGATCAGTCGAGTGTTTCTCGCAGTGTGAATGTGGTTGGTGGTGGTGATGATGCGCGTGGTTCTCGGGTGGTGAATACGAAGTATGGTCTGGGGAGGAAGCAGGAAGAGTATTTCCCAGGTCCTCTACCGCTGGTTCGGTTGAACCCTCGTTCAGACTGGGCTGATGATGAGCGTGACACGGGCCATGGTTTGAGCAGGGAGGGCAGGGATCATGGATTTCCCAAGGGGGAGGCTTATTGGGATTTTGATATTCCCAGGGTTGGTGTTTTGCCTCATAAGCATGATAAGAGGGGACCGCTGAGGGGCAGTGAAGTAGGAAAGGTTTTGAACAGTGAAGTGGAGGCTTTTGATAGGATGGGGCCTGAAGGGAATTCCTGGAGGAGTTCGAATTTGTCCATTCCTAAGGATGCTGGAAATGAGAGAAATGGTGTCAGTGTTGGTCCGAGGCCGTCAAGTGGGAGTCGGGATGGGGCGAAGGATGGTAATAAGTATGTTCCTTCACCTTTTAGAGATGACGATGTTGGAAAGCGGGATTTTGGAAGGAGGGATGGTCAGGGTGGGAAACAGAAGCCCTGGAACAATGTGATGGAACCTTATGGTGATAGGAATCGTGAACAACTCAACAGAAGCAGAGCTGATTCTGTCCAAAGCTCGGTTTCAAGGTCAGCATTTTCCTCAGGTGGTAAGGGTCTGCCTGTTAATGATCCTCTGCTTAATTTTGGTAGAGAGAAGCGGGCTTTGCCGAAAAGTGAAAAGAATTTGTTGGAGGATCCGTTTATGAAAGACTTTGGAGGTTCTGGTTTTGATGGAAGAGATTTGTTTTCGGGTGGTCTTGTTGGGGTGGTTAAGAAGAAGAAGGATGTGCTGAAGCAAACTGATTTTCATGATCCTGTGAGAGAATCCTTTGAGGCTGAGCTTGAAAGGGTTCAGAGGATGCAAGAACAGGAGCGACAGCGAATCATTGAGGAGCAAGAAAGGGCAATGGAGTTGGCTCGCAGAGAAGAGGAGGAAAGATTAAGGCAGGCTAGAGAACAGGAAGAGAGGCAAAGGAGATTGGAAGAAGAAGCGAGAGAGGCAGCATGGAGAGCAGAACAAGAGAGGATCGAAGCTGTGCGGAAGGCTGAAGAGCAGAGGTTAGCCAGGGAAGAGGAGAAACAAAGGATCCTTTTAGAAGAAGAGAGGAGGAAACAAGCTGCAAAGCAGAAGCTTATAGAATTGGAGCAAAAGATTGCTAGGAGGCAGGCTGAGGCCGCCAAAAGTGGCAGTAATGCCCCGGTTGTTGTGGAAGAGAAAATGCCTTCTATAGTGAACGAGAAAGAAACATCAAGGGCTACAGATGTGGGTGATTGGGAGGATAGTGAAAGAATGGTTGATAGGATATTGACTTCTGCATCATCTGATTCGTCAAGTGTGAATAGGCCATTGGAGATGGGCTCTAGGTCTCATTTCTCTAGAGATTTATCTTCCACCTTTGTGGATAGAGGAAAACCAGTTAATTCATGGAGAAGAGATACATATGAGAATTGGAACAGCTCTGCTTTTTATTCACAAGACCAGGAGAATAGTCACAACAGTCCCCGTAGAGATTTATCTATTGGTGGAAAGGCATTTATGAGGAAAGAATATAATGGCGGTTCTGGATTGGTGTCTTCTAGGACGTATTATAAAGGAGCAATTTCTGAGCCTCATTTAGATGAATATGCCCATGTAAAACCGCAGAGGTGGAATCAATCTGCAGATGGAGACCATCTTAGCAGGAATACAGAGATTGATTCTGATTTTCATGAAAATTATTTTGAAAAATTTGGTGATGGTTGGACGCAGGGCCGCTCCCGTGGCAATCCATTTCCTTCATTCCCTGAGCGTACCTATCCAAATTCTGAATCAGATGGACCCTATGGCTTGGGGAGGTCACGGTATTCTGTCAGGCAGCCTCGAGTACTTCCTCCTCCTTCACTAGGTTCTGTACACAGAACTTACAAGAATGAAAACGAACACCCTGGTCCGTCTGCTTTCCTAGAAAATGAGATGCATTATAATCAAGCAACCAGGAGTGACTCGACCCTGGCAACGGGTTATGACAATGGGAATCGAGGACAACCTGAAGTAGTGGATACCCGGCCAGAGACTGCTGAGAACGAGGACCATAAAGTGGAAACCACCCCTAGGTGTGATTCTCAGTCCTCACTCTCTGTTTCAAGTCCCCCAAGTTCTCCAACACATCTCTCTCACGATGATTTGGATGACTCGGGAGATTCCCATGCGATACTGACTTCTGAAGATATAAAAAATGACCCCCTCACAGCACCAGATAATGAATCCATTACAACAGCTGCTGGAGCTGGAAATGAGAATGTAGTTGCTCCATGTGCCGTGTCTAGTGGTGAAGATGATGAATGGACTACTGAGAATAATGAGCAGTTCCAGGAACAAGAAGAATATGAAGATGAAGATTATCAGGAAGAAGATGAAGTGCATGAAGGAGATGACCATGCTCAACTCAACCAGGATTTCGACGATATGCATTTGCAGGAGAAAGGTTTGCCCCACCTGATGGATAATCTGGTATTAGGATTTGATGAGGGTGTCCAGGTTGGGATGCCTAATGAAGAGTTTGAAAGGACCTCAAAAGACGAAGAAACTACATTTATGGCTCAAGCTTCTGGCCTCACCCTAGAAGAACGCTTATCTTATGACGAAGACGACACGAACCTCCAACCTGTTAATGATACCTCTCAGGTGAATCTTAACAGCACTCCCAGTGTGTTCCAGGAATCAGAGAAGCCAGCTCAAGATTTGGTCATTCAGCCTAGTGATTCTCTTTCCCCTGTGGTGTCTGATAGTTTAGGTAATGTGGAAGCTTCTAATGGCCTGTTGACCCATCATAGTACACCAGGTTCAGTTACTATTGCCCCTTACTACTCGTCTTCTGGTCAAGCTGTTACCTCTAATGTAGCTGCTGCTCCAAGTCAAGCTGAGGTACCCATTAAGCTTCAATTTGGTCTGTTTTCTGGTCCATCTTTGATACCGTCACCTGTACCAGCCATACAGATCGGTTCTATACAGATGCCATTGCATCTGCATCCACAGGTTGGCACACCCCTTTCTCACATGCATCCATCACAGCCTCCTTTGTTTCAGTTTGGCCAGCTAAGATATACATCTCCCATATCACAAGGTATAATGCCTCTAGGTCCTCAATCAATGTCATTTGTTCAGCCTAATATACCATCCAGTTTCTCTTATAATCAACAACCTGGAAGTCAAATGACAGTTCAAACTGGTCCAGAAACTTCTGACTCCTTTATAAAAAATGAGATGAGACATCATTCTGTAGACAGCCAACCTGGTAATTCTAGAAACTTACCTCAAGGTTCACCGCCAAGTGAGGATGCAGGAAACATCACTGGAATAAAGCAGGGTCGAATTGAGGCTGCGCAAGATCCTAATAATAGCACTAGGACTTCTACTAGTTTCCAATTGGACAAGCAGGAGAACCAAAATGTAGTTGGAAAGAACACTAATATTCCATCCAATTCTAAAGGATCAGAAGTTCATGCCGTCATTAGAGACTCTCCACATCATTCAGTTTCAAAAGAGAATTTTACCGAGTCAAGAACACAATTTCCTGGATCCGGTAGTAGGGGAAAACGATATATCTTTACTGTGAAAAATTCAAACTCAAGACCATCAGGCCCATCTGCAAGGGTTAATCGCCCAGAACCTGGAGGATTTATGAGGAGGCCGCGACGTAATATGCAGCGCACTGAGTTTCGAGTTCGGGAAAGTGGTGATAAGAGGCAGTCTACTAGTTCTGTCTTCACTGATCAGTTTGGGTTGGAGAACAAGTCAAATACCAATGGAAGGGGAGCAGGCATGCCTGGTAGGCCTGGTCCTAGGAAGGCTATGAACAATAAATTCGGAAAACAGATTGTTGAATCAGCTACAGAGAACTCACAAGTGATGGATTCTGGAAGCAGAGTTGAAAAGGTTGATGGAAAAGAATCAATAAAGACTCAGAACTTCTCACATCCTGGAAATCTCAAAAGGAACTTGTGTCCTGAGGACGATGTTGATGCTCCATTGCAAAGTGGAGTTATACGTGTGTTTGAGCAACCTGGAATTGAAGCTCCTAGTGATGAAGATGACTTTATTGAAGTTAGGTCAAAGAGGCAAATGTTAAATGATCGGCGAGAACAGAGAGAGAAAGAAATTAAGGCCAAATCTCGGGTTGCAAAGGTTTTAACTCCTATCTGTGCTTTTTAACCTTATGTCAAATTCTTGCATCTTTCTTCATTGTTTTTTTATTCAATGCTAGGTGCAAAGGAGACCCCGTTCCAGTTCACAAAGTGTTGTGGCCGTGACCAATTCTACCAAAGGATCCATCTCTCCAGTTGAAGTGGTTAACAGTATTCATGCTGCTTTTGTTGCTGCTGAAGTGCGTGGAATGACGAAGATGGATGCCTCTTCTGGATTTAATTCAAGCATGTTGTCCCAAGCATTACCTCCAATAGGAACACCTCCTTTGAAAATTGATTCCCAAACTGAGTTAAGATCTCAGATAAGCAGGTAGTTGCCGACTTGCAGGATTTCTTGATGGTTATCATTGTACAAGAATCAAATGTATTTTTTACTTCTTACAGGTCACTTCAGACAAGTGTCCCAGCTGTTTCTGGTAGTAGTGAAAAGGATCCTGGCTCTGGTGTGATATTTGAAAGCAAGAACAAGGTTCTAGATAATGTTCAGACATCTTTGGGCTCTTGGAATAATGCACAAATTAGTCAACAGGTTCGAACTCTCCTCCCTCATTTTGTTAGAGAACTATGGCAATTAAAACTGTATCATTTATGATTTTCCTGTGTTCTTTGTCAGTATTTAACTAATGTTTGATTATTTGGATTCAACAATTCTAGAAACATGATTTAATCTCATTATGTGGTTTCCTTTTGTTTCGTTGTTGCACTTTATCTCCTTCAAAATTTAGAACCTGTTTTTTTTTTCTTCAACATACAATTTAGTTCCACGGAGGAGTTACGCGATGATCAAATTTGCCAATTTATTTTTTTGGGAGGGATTGAAATGTCGTTTTTTTCCAGGACTAACTTAGTTGTTCTGAACTTTTTAGAGGTGGGATGTTTGGGGATTAAGAATGTTGTACTTTAATACGCAGTATTGAATTCAGGCGTATGCATACATATTTTATTTGTTCTACTCTTTTGTTTTGAATCTAAAAAAATTTTATGACAGGTAATGGCACTTACACAGACACAACTTGATGAGGCTATGAAGCCTCAAAAGTTTGATTCACAGGCTTCTGTTGCCAATATAACAGGCGCTGTTAATGAAGCCAGTTTGCCATCATCTTCCATTTTGACAAAGGAGAAAACCTTCTCGTCTGCAGCCAGCCCAATTAATTCCTTGCTTGCCGGAGAGAAAATTCAGTTTGGTTAGTAAATAAATTTTTGCATGCGATTCTTTAGTCATTCATTTATTGTAGTAACATTGATAGTAAGTTTTCTGGCAGTTTGAGGGAATATTTCTGGATTTTCAGTTTCCTTACTGATGGAGGATTTTTATTTTGTATTCAGGGGCAGTAACATCACCAACCATTCTTCCATCTAGCAGCCGTGTTGTGTCTCATGGCATTGGTCCACCTCGATCATCTAGATCGGACATGCAAATGACCCACAATCTTGCTGGATCAGATAATGATTGCAGTCTTTTCTTTGATAAAGAGAAACATAGTAATAAATCTCATGGTCATTTAGAGGATTGTGATGCTGAAGCTGAAGCTGAAGCTGCTGCTTCAGCTGTTGCTGTTGCTGCCATTAGTAGTGATGAGATTGTTGGAAGTGGATTGGGTAATTGTTCCGTCCCTGCTCCAGATGGAAAAAGTTTTGTCGCTGCTGATATTGATAGGGTAGTAGCAGGTGGATCTTCTCTTTCATTATTAGACATTCGTATTTTTCTTTTTTTCTCTGGACGTCAGCTCTAATAATTTGACTTGACATCAATTTGTATTCTGGAACTTCTTATTTATTTATGGTAGCTACTTGGGCAGGAGTAGGTGTTGAGAAGCAGTCATCTAGTCAATCTAGATCCGAGGAGCCTCTTAGTGTATCCCTTCCAGCTGACTTATCTGTTGAGACTCCACCAATTTCCTTGTGGCCTCCCTTACCAACTACACGAAATTCTTCGGGTCAAATGATTTCTCATTTTCCTTCTGTCCCTCCTCATTTTCCTTCAGGCCCTCCCTCTCATTTTCCTTTCTATGAAATGAATCCGATGATGGGTGGTCCTGTCTTTGCTTTTGGACCACATGACGAGTCTGCATCTACAACACAGTCGCAGCCTCAAAATAGTACTACATCAGCGTCAAGACCAATTGGGAGCTGGCAACAGTGCCATTCCGGCGTGGAATCTTTTTATGGACCTCCAACTGGATTTACTGGCCCTTTTATTGCTCCTCCTGGAGGCATTCCAGGAGTCCAGGGGCCACCACACATGGTTGTTTATAACCATTTCGCTCCTGTTGGACAATTCGGTCAAGTTGGCCTGAGTTTCATGGGTACTACTTATATACCTTCTGGAAAGCAGCCTGATTGGAAACACGTCCCTACTTCTTCTGCCACAGGGGCTGGTGAAGGAGATATGAACAGTATGAATATGGCATCTTCGCAGCGGAATCCTGCTAACATGCCGTCTCCAATTCAACATCTCGCCCCTGGTTCACCACTTATGCCAATGGCCTCTCCTGTGGCTATGTTTGACGTATCGCCTTTCCAGGTAAAATTTTGCATGTCTTGCGCGTTGGTTTGTGCAATAATCATACATACTCTTTTATGCTTGTTTTACAGTATCTGGGGTTAATATGGTTCTTGTTTGGGACTCGTGAATATTATAACTTAACCTTGTACTAAAAGACAATAAAAGTCATCAATAAGTGCTCGTTTAATATTATGTTCTGTTTAGTGTGGTAGTTTTTCTTAGTAATTAAATATTGTAAACTTTTGCCAGCCCTCAAATGAGATGTCAGTACAAGCTCGATGGCCACACGTTCCTAATTCGCAACTACCTCTGTCAATGCCATTGCAGCAACTAGAAGGGGTGCAGACTTCTCAATTCAGCCATGGTCCTTCTGTTGATCAGCCATTGAATGGCAAAAGGTTTACTGGCTCTAGAGCTTCAACATCTTCTGATGGTGATAGGAGTTTTCCTAGAACTGCTGATGTGAATGTTAATCAATTGCCTGATGAACTTGGATTGGTGGAGACTTCGAACTCTACTGCTAACAAAACTGCACAGAGTGTTGTGAACAAGACTCCATCCGTGATCCCCATTACAGAAGCTGTGAAGGTTGACGTTCAGAATGGCAGTGGTAACAATAGTAATAACCAGAACGCAAGTTCTTCTTTCAAGAGTCAGCCCTCACAACAGATTAATATTTCTGCCCAGCAATCTGACCATTCCTCAGGACATACTAATTATCAGAGGGGTGGTGTTTCTCAGAGAAATAATTCTGGGGGTGAATGGTCGCATCGTAGAGGGTACCAGGGAAGAAATCAATCTCTGGGTTCAGACAAGAACTTTTCCTCGACAAAGGTAAAACAAATATATGTGGCTAAACAGACTATTAGTGGGGCATCAACAGTGTCATGAGGAGCACGAAATATCAGCTGGATTTGAAAAACCCGAGGAAGGCTTTATTATTAATTTTTGGTCTGGCAGAAATAAATTTTTTGATTAAGTTGCTTCTACTTGGGATGTTGATTGTTAGATTGGGATTTTTGCTGGCCACAACAAATTCCATACGGGGTGCGGTAACTATTTAGCATGGTAGTGTGGCTTTGATGGACACGGTCTCGTTTTGCAATGGTGTATCTATCAACCAAGCTTGGTCGATCTTTGTTTTCTTTTGTCGGTAAAAAAACAAACCAGGCAGATTATTTATTGGGTTTTGTGTATCCAAATCATTAGTTGCCCTCGTATATTCTTTCCATTAATAAGTGGGAAGTATCAGTTTTGAGGAATGCTAGTTTTATTTTCTGCTTGAATACTTGGTTTCTGAGTGTTTTGAACTCTTTTTGTTTTAGAATACTGAGACCAATTAGTAGTTGATCATGGGTTGGGTTTTAGTTTTATTAATTTTAAAACAGCTGAATGAGGGGAGTCTGGCAAATTTCTGTAAGTTCATGTAATTGTGAATCTACGTCCTTGCAGCCCTTGCCAGAGTTTCTTTATTTCTGCATGCGTTTTCTTTGTCAATGTCTCTATGATTGGTGAATAAAATGCCAAAACAATATTGCAAAGCTATAATGGCTAGAAATACAATAAAAACCGTGATAAATAAATAAAACCCCAAATCTTATCTATAAAATGAGTCTTGCCTAGTCTTGCCTTTCATTCCCCTTTATGCAGATACTCGTTGATATGCTATATAGTCCATAAATAAAGTATGATACATTTCTTGTTCAAAGGAAGTATAAACTTTCTACCCCTTGAAAACGTTACCTACCATATGACCCTTGTAAACCTTGTTTAGAGGCGAAATATAGATTACTTCAATATCTAGGAAAATTTAACTATACGGTATAATTTAAAAAAAACAAACTTCAATGGACAGTTTCATGCTCATGAGTATGTCATGCTTAAGTACCTCTTCATTCCCAAGAAGTCATCTTCTATAAATATCCCTTTAATTTGAAAATTGAAATTGTAAAAAAATTGTGTGATTAGAAGTTATGACTTTCGTCTTCTTCTATTTATTTGTTGTCAAAATTGTATTTTTAATTAGTTTGAATTTTTCTTTATTTCATATGTATGAAGTACGAGTTTTTTGTTTCTTTCTTTTAACTGTTTTTGTGAAGTGAAAGAACAATTTGTGTCATGTTGTGCTAGAATGAAATGGTGTATGAGTAACGTAATTTTAATATAAAGTGTGCATCTTAATCATGCATTCTCATCTTTTTTTGTTTTCATTAATAAAGAACAATGCGTAAAAAAATGTGAAAATAGTTTACGTTTTCAATTTGTAATTTTCTTGAAAGATAAATTTTTAATAAGTTATTTAAGATATTGAATTTGTTTTAAGATTTAATATATTTTTATTATTTTGTAGGAATGCTGAAAAAAAATATTTTTGTTGTATTAAAAAATTAGAAGTAAATTAAACAAAGCACATATGATTTCTTGAGTACCTATAAATATGAATATGATTTCTTTAATGTTTTTGCTGTTTTATATTTTGTAGTTGGTTTTAATTTTTCAGAAGTTTATTTCTGTGTATATATAATGATTATATGATTAAAGGTGTGATTTCATTTGATATATTTTATTATTATTAAATTAAAAATTGAGGTCAACAAAAAGCATTGTTTGTAGAATTAAAACAATATTAAGTGCTCTCTAATTAGAAAGACTAGAAAACATTTTAGCTAAATTTATTATTTGTTCTATGTTAACGAGCAAAAACAACAATGTTATAAGTAGCTTAGTGAGTGGATTAAATTTGAAAAAAAAAATCAAAATACCCTTTAATACCTAATAATTAAAATACCCTTTAATACCTAATAATGTTCTTGGTTTGAGACGTTTTTAAATTAAATAAGAAGATAAATGCATAAAAGGAAAAAGGAAGAAATTAAGGAAGTTATGATGAAATTAAAAATATTGTAATAAAGTGACGTAAATAATACAAAAGATATTTAATTGTTTATATAGACAAATGTTAATGATTTTTGTTCTAATAATAAGATCTTTTAATTAATCTACCTATTTGGTTGTAGATACAATTAGTAATTATCATTTTGATTGTTTATGTTGTATTGATCCATGTATGAAATTGAATCTTGTATGAGTAAATAAATAATTCTTATTTTGAACTTGATGAAATTAAATTTAATAAGTTTTATAAATATTTAAGTTGTATAATAGGTCGATAAATGTCATTAGTTATAAATGACAAGAATAAATAACGATAATGTGAAGATAAGTCAGAGTTTGAAACTCTTCACAATCGTACCGTCATTCATTTAATGTTATTAGATATGACATTAATTTTCAATCAAGATAGGAAGTCACTATCTCGAAAACATCAAACTTAAATTTGTTTAGATATACTTTTTGACATGATTCATAGCTCATTGATATTAACTTTTTATGAGTAAGAGAATAATATCTTTATAATACTAATTATTTGCTTATAAATGTAATTTTTCTTAAATCCTCATTGAACAAACTATGATCTTGTTGTTCTGAAGATTTGTCTTGACAAGAACTTAAATAAGTAAGGCACATGTTTCCTTCAAAATAGAATTCGTGCATTTGATCATATTTGTTGTGATATAGGTATACATATTGCCTTGATTATATGTCTTAGTTCATTTTTCTAATAGTATTTGATATTATAGTCAATAAATTAGCAATGTGAGATACTTTATTTAATAAGTTTTAACAATATAATAAAAAAAATTTCTTAA
>Ga0099823_1004165_pt1 | contig 14016 bp, 14 predicted proteins | sample CowpearedBW_FD_76831 | JGI IMG/M metagenome (GOLD analysis project Ga0099823, IMG submission 76831) | Root nodule microbial communities of legume samples collected from California, USA - Cow pea red BW | ecosystem: Host-associated > Plants > Roots > Nodule | place: USA: California | collected...
TAGAATAGCTTTTTTTCATTAAATTTAATAACCCATCTAACCATCATTTTCCTTATTAACTAACTTATTCAAAATGTCACTAAAGTATTCAATTCAATTTAAAAAAAAAAATATACCATGAAAAATTATAAAGGGGGTACATTGAGAAAAACAGGGTCTACAAGTAGAATTAGTCTATTTTTTTTTTAAATATGGGCCGACTTGAAGGTGGATCCACGACCCGACTTGACTTGAGTCTCTATGATAAAATGCATAGCAACTCCTTCAAAAACCCTAGATCCTCTTCACTCTCTTTCACCGCACTTTCTGGTGTTAGGGTTTCTCCGTCAATCAGCGCCAGGTAATGGCTTCTGGCTTTTGGTCTCTCATATTTTTCTTAACTCAAACTTTCGTTTCCTTTTCATTCTTTCGCATTAGTTTATCATTACACCGTCCATTAACGATTTTGATTCGTGTTTGCTTTCTGACAGAGATATGGCTCCCAAACCGCCCAGTACGGGCCTTTTCGTTGGACTGAACAAGGGTCACATCGTCACCAAGAAGGAATTGCCTGCACGCCCCTCAGATCGCAAGGGGGTAAGTTTTATCATTGGTTTTTCAATTGTTGTTCACTGTTTTAGACTTATTAGTTGCACCTTGTTAAATTGCGATGCTTTTATTTAGATCAATTTATTATTCAAAGCAGTCACTATATTTTTAGCATAGGTAGTTGTCTGTCTAATTGAAATTGTATAACAGTTGTTTTTCAGTTTGTCATTTTTGTTTTTCTGCATAATTAAAAGCTTTTTGTGTTTTTAATTTTTCTGCCTCTTCTATTGTATTTATATGGTTTCAGATTGTGCAGCAGTTTCTTGTATTACGAAAAACATGATTTTTCTGCCGCAACTAATAATCTGTACGGTAGAGAAAATTAATTGATAATTTGGTTACTTTCAGCTCTTTACATGTGTTTTTTGTTAGTAGGGAGCACTCAGTCTTAGAACCCTTATTTGTGTCAATTTTTAAGCAATCTGACCTCTACTTTTGGAGACCGATAACCTAATACTTTTAATCATACTTCCACACCTTGATAAACTGCATTTATTGTTTGTATATTTGACTAATTATGCTGTGCAATCTATAGACACAAGGACCAAATTAATGTTGATATGTTTAAAGTGTATCATGTGATAGATCTTTTTTTACTGTTTTATGTTGTGCTGTTTGACGGATGTATGGGTATAAGAGGATAACCTCGATGGATAATTCATCCATTAGTTTACTTCCTATTCTTGGTTTGCTTATTATCTTTGGGGTTCTGTAAATGTATAATTAAACACAGAAAACAAGCAAAAGGGTGCACTTTGTGAGGAATCTCATAAGAGAGGTTGCTGGTTTTGCTCCATATGAAAAGCGTATAACTGAGTTGCTTAAGGTTGGGAAGGATAAGAGGGCACTTAAGGTTGCCAAGAGAAAGCTTGGAACTCACAAACGTGCCAAGAAGAAGCGTGAGGAGATGTCCAACGTTCTCCGAAAAATGAGGTTATTCTATGTTTTTTTATGATATATATTATGCATACATTAATCCTATTATACTATTTATCAATCTTATTGGCTTTTCTCGGTAGTCCTTATCTAAATGCTTATGCTATTTTCTTGTGTGCAGGGCTGGTGGAGCTGGAGACAAGAAGAAATAAATCATGCCTTTGATTTTTGTTTCGAGGACAGTGGAATCCTTTGTTTTAGTTTCACTAGATGGATTTTTGTGTATTGACGTTTAAGGTGTCTTAATTTTGCTTTGTTTTAATTATGTTACTTCATGATCTTACTCTTAGAAATGTGTTTTTTTAAATGGGACATGATCTGTGGGCAAAATTACTATTGGTCTATTTTCTGTTTGAGCAGTCTGATCTTTTGTTATTTATGTTTACTCTGAGGGTTATATTGCATGCTGCATAGGTAATTTTTTATTGTTCCCTGGCAAGAAATAGTCTCCTTTTAATACGATAACTGTTATTTCGAAGTTCCTCGTTTATAGAATGTAGTGGAGATAGGACTGCAATTTGATAGAATTTCACTGTCAACTAAAATTTAAATGTTCTTCCTGCCTTGAAAATCTTGGGTTAAGAAGTTATCGGCGTGGTATAGTAACAGCTTAAACCAATATTTTTGCGCATTTAATAAAATAAGATTTACGTAATAGCTTGAACCAATTATAAATGAAGAATAGGTAAATCTATGTCAGAATTTATTGTTTGTCTACATTGCTATAAAGGCATGGAGAAGCTTCAAATCCTCAGTTATTAAAAGCCTAGTACGTAATGTACCGATTCTTTAATGCATTTAATAAATCAAGATTTACTTAAAAAAGCTTATTTTATGATATAAATCATTTGACGCTCTTTACAAAATGAGATTTATCCATAAAGAAAAACGTTTTAATTTATCTTTCATATTTAAAGGAAATTTTTTTTAAACACAATTTATATTAATAATTCAATTCACCTTTTCTTTGTTTTTGTCCAAGAAAATATTTTGCTACGCGATTCTAACATTGCTATATTTATAAATATAGTATTAAAAAATGTATTTAGTTACCATTACCATTTGTCATGTTAAGGAGTAACGAGCATTAATAATGTTTAGGATAGAGAGCAATAATTTTTAAAAGGGGAGAGGCTGGTTAATGCTTGCAGTTTATTTATTTATTTATTTTATTTTAATTATTTTATAATTGAAACCTAGATTCTCGAACGTGTATCGTGAACTACGCTGATAATTGAATACTTGAATGGACGCTGAAAAGAAGGCAAAATCTTGTTCCCTGGTTTATTTCTTTAAACACAGGAGAGTGACGAAAATAACATGTTGAATTACAAGTCGTTACTCACTCCATCAAAATTCTTATTAATTTCATTTATACAAAGATGACATGATTCGCATCAGGTCCTGAACTTTTGAGTGAGCTTCTCAACTCCTTCTATACAATCACCTGCAACTCGCTTTGCCCCATTTTTTATAGTAAAACCAAATTCATGAGCTGAATTCCCTGCCTTTGCGATGACAGTTTGTCTCAATTCTTGAGCTTGTTTTCCAGATTTCCTTGTCCATTCTTTCAATCTTGATATAAATTGAGAAATTATTAGGATAATCTCGTCAATCATATCTCGAGCTCTTCCTCCCACATCCGCTGCCATTTTCTTTAGCTTGCCCAGTAAGTTTTGACCCCGGTCAACCGTATCTTGAACAGATAACTGCTGCTCAGGATTCACCACTGTAACTCCAATAGAGTCCTCAAGGAAGTCATCATCCACTGCTTTTATTCCATTCCTCTCCCAACCATCTCTAGCCTTCTCTAACCCCACTGCATATGCATTTACTCGTTTTGCCTCATCCTCTGCCCATGCCCTGAAACCGAACACAATTATATGACACGTCTTAAAGATGATCAAAGCAATTTAGTTGCTTCATGAGTTTTCATAATTTTACCTGGCCATTGACAAAGCTTTCCGTTCAACCTCTAGCTCATACTGCACTCGCTTAATTTCTTTCTCTTCATTTTCTGCCACCTCCCGAAGCTTACTAATCCTCTCTTTTTCATGAGCTATTTCATCCTTCTCACTCATAAGGTTTTGTAGATGATCTTCCGTCTCATGCCTTAACCTAGAAAAAACAACCCTTTCTGATTCAATAGCAGCTCGTTCTTTTATCAAGGAAATTCTATCTTCTTCTCTCTTGGCCCTTAACCTTTCCAACTCGCATGTTGCCTCTTTGGCCATTTTTTCAACAACATTGATCTTTTCCCTCTCTATGGAAAGCTTCTGTTCAAAACTTGCAATGATATCCTTCTCAACTTGAGCTACTAAAACACTATGTGAAGCAACAGCGTTATCGGCCAAAGATTCTGCGTCAACACGTGCAAGCTCTCCGTTAACTCTGTCAAAAGCGTCTCCGGTAGCAAGAGCTACAGCTGCTTGGGCCTTTGTCACAGGTTTATGTGGCTGGAACAATCGTGTATTACCTAACCACCACCACCACACACACACACACACCAAATAAAAAAAGAAGAAAAATTTAAAATCAAATGCAAATAAGACATGTAAGACAAACGGAATTTTTTCAAAAACTTCAAAAGAGAATATGACTTACCAAATGCAAGAGCTATTATTCCATGCTCCCCAGCAGATACATCTGCAACAAGTGCAGGGAATGCATCGGAATGTATCTTATCAGCATCTATAAAACCAGAAAGCTGGTACAGCATCTGCCCATGCCAGATCATATTTGAAGCAAACAATTGATTAGTTTGCAGTCGAACTGCAACTAGAAAAACAAAAATAACATAAGCACAACAGAACAACGTCAAGAAACCTTTCCATCTGCTTCTGGAAGCTGTCTTTTCTCTAGGACCATCTTCCAACTAACAAGATCTTGACGTGATAAAGGGCTGCGAGAAATGCATATAGGAGAGAAGGGGAATCACAATCACAGCCAATGCTATACAAAGTTTAAAAGAAAAAAGGAAACCGTGTAAAATTGTGAATAATTGTGAACTCCAATGATGAATATTAACTATGTTGCCCCAGTAGAATGAAGGTAACCACAAAATAGATATCAAATACCAATTTTAGTAAAGCATACCTTTCAGGAGAGAAGTAAAATGGGCCATTGTGTTCATCTGTATCCAACTGTCTATTACATCTTGAAAGCCTGCTTTCAATAAGTCCAGCTTCTGCCAAGCCTGAAGTGTCCATATTCTTTAGACGTGATAAGCTAGGAAAAAGTCATACATACTGACCAGCTGTTGTATTAAAACACGACATTCAAATATCCTACTCTGACCTTGAATGGAAGAAAAATCTGGGTCCTCAGGGGTGATATCATCAAATGCAAGCTCAGTAACATTTTCTATGTACATGGCAGGAAATACCTTTGAGATTGTATTCCTGAAAAAATAATTAGAAGGGCACACATACAGCCACATATTACAATAATACAAATAGCTTGTTTGTAATTATTATTTCACATAACAGTGATTGAAAGAAGAAATAAATAACTACCTTGACAGAGCACTGGTAGCAGACACTAACCATCGAGCATACTCACGGCGTGTGCATAAATCACTGGGTTCAATATCAGTCTCAATCACCTGATTATGCAGAAAACTTTTCATTAATGATCAGAACAATTGGAATACTTTGCTGTAACAAAATCCAAACTACATCTAAAATGTGTTTATGAAAAATCTATCAAGTCCTTCTTTCGCAAGTTCTTAAATACGTAGTCCTTAAAAATAACGTCTGACCTACTATCCGTTTAAAACTGCAAATAAGAACAAAGACATACCTTCAGAGCTTGCAAAGCAGCTAATGCTTGTCCCTGACCTTGGTCGACAACTGCAGGAACTAAAACCTTTCCAGGAAACACCTGTACAGCTGGAGAAACTACTGATGGAGCAGGAATACCAGGAGCAGAGTAAAAGGCTCCATTTGAAGATTCAGATCTACATTTATTAACTTCATTATCATCATTTTTGACCAGTCCATCTACAAATGTATTAGTTGATGAGACAAATGATTTTGTCAACAGGTCATTTTGTGAAAAGTTCTGCTCCTCAAAGGATGATTTGTCTGAGACCTGCGGCATGTTGTTCAGATCAAGATTTCCTTTGGTTGAAACTGATGGATCGTCCTCTTCAAGAAAAACCTCAGGATCTGAAGTTGTCTTATTTGACTGAGTATTGACATCAATATTGACAAGTACACTTTCATCATCAGCTAAAATACATAAAGTATTAAAAATAGCAGAACTTCTATTGCCACTTGAACCGATAATTTCATCCTGCTGCTCACATATAACAGGTAGGGGCTCATCATCAATGTTGGACATGTTTCTTGGTTCAATGAAGGATGGGTTCTCCTTAAGCTTAGTAGTAGAGTTATCTGTATCTGAAGCACAGCTGCTATCAAAATCTTTAAATCTATACATATCCAAAGAATCAATAGGAGTTTCAGATTCAGGATCATTAAGTGCCACTGTACTCTCCCTGGGAACAACATACCCATCATCAACAACTGACCCATGCTGTAATTCTTCTTGAACGGATATGTATACGATGGCATCAGCATTGTCGTCATGAACCAACTGGGACTCTATGTCAGAATCATTAACAATTCTATGGCAACTGGGAATCTTATCAGACTCAGGAGATGAACAACTCCGGGATATATCTATCTGACCTTCTACATTAATATCTCCTTGCTCCACCGTGTTGTCAGCGTTTACATGTTCTGTTTTGTCATTACAATCATCAGAAGATAAAAGCACTACCTGATATGTAGTCAGGGGCTTCACTTGTCCTGCACGTAGTCAAGCATGCATAAGTTAAATTGCTTCACTCAAAGCAGATAACTTTCCCCCCAAGACGAGTTGATGGTTCATGCATGGCAAAAGCAGAAGCAAAAAAAGTTTACTTACTGGCACCGTTTCGCCTGCTTACAAGGATGGCAGCAAAAGCAATCCCTGAAAGAAGAAAGATTCCAGCCACACCCACTCCCACAACTCCTGAAAACAAACTACTTCAAGCAGTGAGAATTACTAACAGCAACAAAAAAAATGTTAATATCTTTTCCGGTAACTCTCTAAAATTGCATGTGAAACCAGCAACCTCACAGACTATCTGTAACATATCAACACAGAGGCTTTATTTGGACACATATTTCATCAAGCATGGCTAAAAGAATCAAGGATGAATAGACAGTTTAGTATATAAACTATTGACATAATTTTTATTATTTTAGTTCAACAACTTTAATTATGTTAGTTTTGTTTCATCTCTGGTAATGCTTAATGATCTTTAGTAATGATCACATATATTTATTACAAAATTAATAGGCAAACGAATTTATCTTTGATTTGTAAATTTAAAATTCTTAATGATTCTTTCAAAATTAATCAATATTAACCTTAATCAATACAATAAAAGTAACAATTACTAAAAACCAAATATGTGAAAATAAAATCAACTAAACTAAAAGTTTTTGGAATAAGAAATATTTACCCAAACATTAATGCTAAAATATGTCTTTACCCAAAAATTAAATAAGAAAGAATAATAAACTTATATATAAATTAGTTTAAAAAAACTCCCTTGTTTACCTTCTCTGAGTGACGATTTTAACTTATAGGACAAACTCAATTCACTTTAACCTTTTTGTTTATTTATCCTAATTATTAGTGTTCATTGAGAACTTTATCCAAACATTGACTAAAATCCAAGAAGCAAACAAAGAAAAACAAATGAATGGAAAACGAATCCCACTACGAGCTATAACGCAACCAAACATTTCATACATCAACAAGCGCAACAATTTTTCAAAATTTAAATAATTACCACGGCCAATAACTACTCGCTAATTAATAAAAATAAGAAACGGGACAATCAGTTTTATAATCAACAGCGTTCTCTTAGAATCTTTGACCTAAATCCAAAGGAGAGAATAATATATCTGGAATTTAAAACACTTCGCTCACCTCCATATGATTCGTTCTTCTTAAACTCCGAAACGGAACGGTTATCCGACCCGGCCCGAATAGGAACAGAACACGACCCGTTCCCTTGATTTGCAATGCAGAGAAGGCGAACGCGACGACGATGATCGACGTTGGTGAAGCGCGTGTGGAAAAGAATTGGGTTTATTTTCGTGGAATTGAAAGGAGTGAAAGCTAATCGAATTTGAAGAGAATTAGGAGTAGTGATCGATGCCATCTAAGAATTCAATCACCTCTGAACTGCACTCACTCACACCAAGATTATCAAGCCAAACACACACCAAGATCAAGAATCAGAGTTAAAACTCACATTCACACACTCTCAAGAGTCACTCACTGAATCCACTAACAAACTTTTTTTCGATTGCATCTAATTTATAGGTTGGTTTGCGTAGTAAAATTTGTTTTTTGTACGAGTTTAAGTTTCGTGTATCATTATGTTAGTATGAAAACTGTGCATTAATAAAAATAGTACTTCGTTAAGATTCATAAACAGTTAGAAGATTCTAATTTCTGTATAATTATTATACTCTAAAAAGTTAAAAATAAATTTAATGTAAGATGCAATTTCAAATATTGTTGCATTTATCGACAATAATACTTCTACAAATATTAGATTTGATGAATTTTAAATAAATTATTACACTCTAATTTTAGTATTTCTTTTTATGGAAATTGTTGGTTTGATTATAGGTCTATACCCGAAATGGAATTTATCCTCCTACAATTGGGAGAGAAAAATATGTATTTTTCTTTTAAAAATAATTATAATGTTATTCTTGAAAAACTTTAGAGGCTTTGTATGGCTACACTTTTGGGAATATGATACTAATCATTTTTCAGCATATGAAGTGATTCTGTCAAGTTCTTTCCCATAAAGTGATTTTACCTTTGCCCACATGTCACCATGCAATTGTGCACCCAACCCTTGTTTGTCATGCTGGTATTGGTTTTATAAACTTTTGTTTAAACCATTTTCATGATTATGGACTAAATTTGATCAATAGTTAATTAGCATTAAATTTTGTTTAAAATGTTTTCATGAAATTAAAAAATGTCAAGGATTTAGAATTATAAAACTTGTTAAAAGGGATAAAATAACCTACGGGTTTATACTTACATGACCTACAAATATATTTTAATTTAAAAATACACAATAAACTTGATGATTTATTCAAATGCTGGCCAAATTATGCGTCACCAAAAAATCCTCGTTTTTCCTCATGATGAATCGGTAACTTACTTTCTTAGAAACAACAAAGATTCAACTCCTTTTATCTTATCTCAAATTTCTTACAATTTGTGAAGATCATAACCAAAACCTATTTTGTTTCCCTGTCATCCTAAACACCACAAAAGAACCTACATAACTAAACCTATGTACACACCCTTCTCACTCCCCCGAGCTCTCACATGAGCTTCCAAGATTGGACGTTATATCATGCACCAAAACCCTAATTATGTTGCTACCTGATGATCTTGATACATCCATGCACTCCTGCAGGTCTGCATCACAGGCTATCAAAACCCATTCATGATCATCATCAAGGTACTTGATATCAAATGTACCCACCTCAAGTTTCAATCTTTTAGCAACTTCTTCTTTCAGTTCCACAATGCCACATGTTAATGAGACCCGGAATCTTATGATATCTTCTCTGTATGTTGCCTTGATTGTCACAGTCTTCATTTCTTTTGTAGCTGCAAAAGGTGTCACTGCTTTATTAGGAGTACCCATGCTTTGCTTGGGAGATAAATCTAGGGCTGGAGGATTAGTCCCACAAGCTTCAGGAACAAGGTCCTCCAAAATTGCCTCAGCTACTGAAGGACACAAATTTCTTAAGTCTTTAGAACTACCAGCATCCTCTATTAGCATCCCCCCAAATGGCTCTTGAAGTTCTGCAGCCATAAATTCAGGCACGGGGAAAGGAGTGGGCTTGTTCGGTGTTGATTCTGGTGATCTCCTTAGCACAGCACATTGGTCATGGTTGGAAGTAATGAATATATCTTTTACAGGTGAACTTTCATTTGGGGGACTGTCATGCCATGAACCGTGAGAAGTAGGGTTTGTGCTATCCTCACTTGAGCCACTTCCAGTTCTAGTCCTTTTTGGTTCTTTCCCAACCTCAGAACCTCCTTTATCATTTGTAACTCTCTCAAGATTATGTATTCTTCCTACCAATTGATCTTCCATTCCTGCTTCTCTGTTTGTTTCTAATTCTTTGGATTCATTCACTTTCATCTGAGGCTCTGATGGTCTAATGCTCATTGAGACTGGCTGAGTGAACTTGTTTGGAGTAGATGGTTCAGGAAGGGAACCAACAGCAATGGGAAGTGGACTTGTGCTGAGAGAATTCAAACCAAATGCTCCTTCAGCACCCTGCACAGATTCAATAACACGCTTCAGCTTGGACAGGGAACGATTAACCTTGTTGATCTTTCGAGATGGCCAACGTGATATCCCATGCTGCCTACATATGCGCTTCATTGTGGTTGGACAAACTGTATACCAAGAAAAATATCTTAGAACAACATGTTTGGCCAATGCTCACTTCCTTTTACTTCTATAGATAAAAGGTAGAGATAAAATTCATTGTGGTGGAGCAAAAATTTGTATTCATAGATAAATATAATGTACGATTCCTGCTAGATGTATATTGTGAAGATAAAAATCAAAACTATTTCTTATCTATATGTATTAGGAGTGTGAACATACCACCAAGGCTCTTTGCAGCATCTTTTAGACTCCCAGCAAAATATCGTTGCAAGACTTCAAGACTGATTGATTTCTCAGTTTTGCCACGCTTCCTCTCTAAGGGTTTCTTTGAGGTTTTAGTCTCTAAAGTAGTCATATGATCAATTTTTCCACCTGCTTTATCACTGAGATTCGCTTCATGATTGATACCATTGCAGTACTTCAATATGTGTTTCTCTGATGGATCACGTGGAACTTCCTCCTCCATATTTGGTGAAGTACCAGGTCTATGTGGTGATCTAATAGATGGGGCAATTGGAATGGATTCAAGCCTCGTGTGAATTCTTTCAATTGTTGCTTCAATAATTTCAATTGAACCATCCTCAAGTTCAACACCAGAAGCAATCTTAAGACTCTGGAAATGCTGTTTCATTGTTGCCAATATGGACGCCAACAAAGTCTTTTGTTCGTGAAAGTCTGTGACCCTAGGAGGCAGAAAAAACTCCAATACATAATCATCAGTTCCTGTATGAGAGCTTCGTAAACATATTGCAAAACAGCTTGTTAATCCAAACATGAGAGCATAATGAACTAAGGGATAATCAGTTTTGCAGAACTGGGTAATGTTTGAACAGAAGCACATGCTGTGGGACAGAAAGGCCCTCCCAGCAACCCCTTGACTTTGTTGTAAGTGATGCTCAACACAGGCCTCACGGAAACCCCATAAATGAGCATCTATAATATAGAATGCTACGTCAGTTGTAGACATGCAAACTTTCCCCATGCAGCTACCATCAAAACTAGAACAAATTTTCTTCACTCCACCACCTTGGGCCAACACACTCCGATGCTTACAGGGAATCCATGTTTGCGCCAGAGGTAAATTATGATTTTCACAAACCACTGTCAGTATCTCCAAGATCTCTGATAAAGCATTCTGACGGCCTTCATTACATATCTGGTTTAAAAGCATTGCCAAGTTATATCTGTGGGAACAAAGGGTTAAGATAAAGAACAACAGCAATATAACAGATGGGGATGCATCATGTCTGATGGTTAAATCACCTGAGTGTATGGATGGTCCAAAATTTCCGAACTCCTCAAATTTACTGTCTGCAAGGAAACATACTTTTATCAAACATGTAATCACCGCATGATATTCGTCAAACATGAGCAAATTATGGGCATGAATAGCCAAGTTAGAAGAAACCCAACCTCAAGGGCTTTGCAGATTTTATCAACCTCGGGAGCATAGTTAATCTTCTGTGAGGTCATTATCAACTCCAGTACACCAACACATGACTGCAATGCCGGCTCAAACACGGGCAAAGCCAAAGATCCACGAACATTGTAATGTAGAGCATGATCTCGGCGTGGATACTCTTTACTAGAATAATACAGAACATTGGGAGTCCATTCTGGTAATTTCTGCTGAAAAACCCGACCAGGGAGTCCCAAACTTCCATCATCCTCCCCATCCACAGCGAACACGTACATCAGAGAGACCGTTCTATACTGATGGAGACCATTACTGTGTGGATCAAGAACAAATGGTTGTCCTGAAGTTGTAAGCACATACCTATTACCATTCCGCACAGGTGCCCAAACTTGAGCCAGAACATTCAATTCAGTCAACTCTTTGAAGTATCGAAGCGCTTGTGTCATCCTTTCCTTAATTACACAGTACCCGCCCACATTTTCCGGTAGTGGCATAGGCGCAAGTGGTGGCAAAAGCTTCTTGTTCTCATCATTCTCCTCTGGCTTTTCAGCTATTGAATTTGAATCACCTGAAAACAGTTGCTTCGGTTAGAATAATTGCAGATCCCTGAAGAAACAAGAAAATTCATGTTTAGCACCAAAGGACACAGGAGTAGTAGGCAATGAAAGATTAACAGTTATGGTGGTAATAACACCTCTGAACTTAACATCACAACATATCTACAACCTCCAAACCTCATAAATACTCCAAGAATCATATAAAAAATGTAGCATACAGTGGCAAAGGTAAAATCCAAGGGAAGCACATTACAGACAAAACTCTGGGCTGCAAACATTAGCTTGCTTGAACAAACTACACTCAAAGGAGTACAACCATGTCAAGCCATGAAATTTCAGCTGTTGCGTTTAGAATACGTGATAAAAGAAATTCAACTTCAATCCCATAAGTTCCATCCATATATTACCTGTACCTAATAACCAAGTTCCTCAGCAATCAAAAAGGGCTTCAACTACAGTAATTGGCTATTAAAATGGTTGTTCTCAAAAATTTTTTTTCTTTTTTTTCCAATTCGCATAAACTTCAAGCTAAAAATGGGCAAAAGGAAACTCCTAACACCAAAAGAACACACACCACAGAAACTAATTCCACCCCATATTACATTTGCAAATCTAAAAAATCAAATTCAGCTGCATCTATTCAAGTTACATTCCAAAGGGTATCAGCAAGTACAAAAAGAAGGATGCAAATCCCAAAACTGAAGTTCAAAGAAAGCCAATCTGAAAGCATACAAGGGAAGATCTTGTGGCAATCAGAGAAGGCAGAAGCTGGAAACTTGGGGTCTTCTCCATCAGAGAAAGCCCACAGAGGAGAGTAAGGCTGGTCAGAGTTGGAGGAGAACAGAAAAGGTGACATGGGATTGGAGACAAAGGCCATGTGATCCAAAGGCCATGAAGTTTCCAAGTCCAGATCGAAGTCCATGGTGCAGCCACCTTCCTCTGCTGGCTTTGACCTTGGAACACAGTCTGTATTTTCTTCCTCAGATTCTGACATTTTCTTCTCGGAGTGCTAAAGAGTTTGCGGTGAAGATTGGAACTTTGTGAAGAGAAGTTTAAGGGCAGCGTAGAATAGATGATGATGATGATGATGGGTAAACTTCAGGTGAATGCATAGAGTCTGTGATTCCATGTGAAAAATTTTACAACTCCCTTCCACTTGCAAGTTGCGACAAAGTGTCAATTAATTATTCAATAAAATGAAATTAAAGGGAGAAAAAAATTCTTGTTGTGGCACCAACTACCAAAAGAAGGGCACTTGCACCTGTCCCTGTCTTTTCTCTTTTTATTCATTTGCAAGATTTTCAAAGTTCCCATACACAAAAAATAATAATGTAGTTCTTGACAAATTTTATTATGTTTTCTTTTCCATTGGCTTGCATTGTAACTTTCACTGTTTGCAAATTTATTAACTGGTCTCCTCATCACATTTCACTGTTTGACATGATAATTCAAAAATATAACTGATATTTTAAATCTTACAGCAATGTTTCTCCAACATTCAGTATATTCATTTTCCTTTCATATTAATTACATTTTTATTGATTTTTCTCTGTTTACAATAAAAGATTGAGAATCTAATAAAAAATCACGCAAAGCCTTTTTTCTTTTTTCAAAATATCAAATAAAACAAGATGAAGGAAGTAGCACGTGGTTTCACTTTCCTATTTGATTTTAAATTCCTAAATACAGTTTCAACAATAATATGTGATTATAAAGTGAACGTAGTCTATATATATCTTATGTAAAATATCTTCTTAAAAAAACGTGAACAAATAATAAAATAGGCCAATTTGAGTTAATTTATGCTAATTCACAAAAAAAACACAACGATTGGAATTGTTTAAGAAAATAGATTAAAAATGTTGATCCAATACACTATTGGTTGAGGTGGATTAGTCCACTAAAATTACTGGAAATAAATATATACACGAATTTGGTGGTGTTGTGTGTTTGGTATCAAACAAAAAAAAAAACAATATAATATGTGACATTTGATAAGTCATGATGAAGACTCA
>Ga0099823_1004171_pt1 | contig 14013 bp, 12 predicted proteins | sample CowpearedBW_FD_76831 | JGI IMG/M metagenome (GOLD analysis project Ga0099823, IMG submission 76831) | Root nodule microbial communities of legume samples collected from California, USA - Cow pea red BW | ecosystem: Host-associated > Plants > Roots > Nodule | place: USA: California | collected...
AAAAAAAAAAAAAAAAAGCTAACACAAACCTCCTAGGATATGGCCGCAAAATGGTGTTCATGGTGCATTTGGAAGTAGCTGGGGCATTAGTCAACCAAAACAGCATAACTAAGGGATCATAATGCCCATTATGAGTTCGGAACAAAGTCCTCTGAATATTCGATTCATGCATGCAAATTTGATGATATCTAGTCTTAAAATCCACTTTCAAAATAATGTGCCCCATGTAACTCATCAAGAAGTTCTTCTATGATTGGAATAGGGAATTTGTCACAGATAGTTGCTTTATTTAAAGCATGATAATTGACGTACAAACTTTCATATTTTTTCTTAAGGTTTGATGATCCCTAACTTAAACATTTCCCCCACCTGTTTTTCTATTTCAGTTTTTAAGAGGTGAGGGTAGCTATAGGGTCTCACATTAACTAGATTCACTCAAAATTTGATTGGAATTTTATGATCCACATCCGTGTGAGGTGGTAGTTCTTTGAGTTCACTAAAGACTCCTTCACAATCTTTCGAGACCTTTCCCAATTTTCTTTGTTGTTTCTCAAATCAGTTGTTTTTTTATCTCTTGATAATTGTTTTCTATTTTTCACTTCCCACATGATTGAGACAACTTCTAATTTCCATTTATTTCATCAACGCTTGTGGTCACCAAGCTTTTTTCCAAAGTAGGATCCTTCTTAATTCTAACAGACTGGCCTAGTGTGCTAATGTGCTCCAATTCATTGATAAAGTTCTTGAATCCACCTTACATCTCCCAATGTAGCCAACCATTCTACCCCAAGATCAAATCCACTCCTCCTAACTCAAAATAGAAAATGTCTCCTTCACAGTATACTTATCCAACTACACTTCTATGTCCCTACAACAACCATTTGTTTGTTTTCGGTTTCCGTCTTCTAATCTAACACTATAAGGTTGGGTTGATTCCACTTGTAAACCAAGTAATGGCACCAATTCTGAAGAAATGAAATTGTGACTACTATCAATCAAAAGCAACATTGATCTTCCCATCTCCTTCCCTTGCAATTTTATAGCACAAGGTTGTGCTGAACCTCCTGCAGAAAAAAATGGACAAGTCCATGCGCTAACATTCTCGATCAAGGTATTCTTCCATTATTTTCTGCAAACACTCCTCAATCTTAGTCTGCCTTATATCCCCTACTTCTCCTGATCCCTCATCTTCAACCAAGATTATTACCCTTAAATTTTTTTCAGGACAATGATGTCCTGGACTATAGGCTCCTCCAGAATGGAAATACCTTCCCTCTTATCTCGTAATATGTTCAGGTAAGGAAGGTTTCTGGTTTCACGATTTCTCAGCCCCACTGTTTTGTTTCCTCCTACTTGGTGACCCTATATACTAGTTGAAGCTTGCATATTACTGGTGCTTTTGAAAGTATCTTCACCTGAAACTACCCCTCTTCCTCCATGATACCAAAAAGTGGATGTATTATTCATACATGAACCACCTACCTGCCAGGCTCTTTCATTGTTTCCTCCACATCCACGCAATTTCCATAGCTCGAACGAAATCGTTTGGATGATGTGGTCGAATTTGATTATGAATATTATATTGCAGCCCGGCAAAGAAAAATGCCAACAGTTGGTCTTGTGATGTATGTATGCAGAGCTTGCGACACCAATGTTTCAAACTCTTTGATGTAGTCGTCCACCTTTTCATTTTGTCCTATTGTCACTAGTTCAAACACATTACCACACTCCCTAGCTCAGAATCTTCTATTCAATGCACTTGCAAAATCTCAAGATGGGTTGTTGAACTTCCGATGCCAAAATTTAAACTAGTGACTTGCATTTCTTTCCATACTAACAAGAGCCAAACGTAATTTTTCCATTTGAGTGACATTATGTACTTAAAAAAATTTTAGCACTTGTTATCTATCCTAACTGATCACCCCCTTTGAATGTAGACAATTCCACCATCCAGGGCCTCAACAATTCTTCTCCGTCCGTATCAGATCTCTTACCATGAACAGATCTTTCTTCCCTCTTTTTGTCATCGTTGACTACATTCTCCCAACCTTTAGACCATTTTCCTCCTTTCTAGATTTCACGAAGAAGTTTTTTGATTTCTTTCATGTCTGGCAAGTTGTCTTTCACAATGGACAAATCTGCTTTCAATTCTACAAGAACTTTTCCTTGTTCACTGGCCCATATTTCCAATGTACTTAGTTGACTCTCCAATATGTCCTTTTGAGGATCCGGCATGTTGGACCAAACTAGTTACGTGCCATCTTAAGAGTTGGCAAAAAAAGATACAGATAATGTAAAAAGAGACCCGTTTCTATGTTATACAACAACTAGCCACTCAAAATTTCCTTCCTTTGACACATGGAATTTCCTGTCACAACAAACTATTATACTATCTCAATACCCAGCACGATAACAATATATAGACTTTCTCAAAAAGTCTCCCACCGCTATAACGACTAACTGGTTTCATTTTTAAACTTCTTCCTATAATAGAGTTTCCAACCCCTCTCATTACTTCCATGAACACACTAGCACTTACAATAGAAAAATTGAATGAATAGCACTTACAATAGGATGACCATTATCACCAAGAATATACAAACTGCAGCAAATAGCAGGCGTACTAAAAGCAGCTAATGCCTGAGACTGTAGTAGTGATCCACACACAAAGCCACCCCCAATTTCTGTACCACCACAATATTCAATGACAGGCTTGTAGAGAGCTCTCCCCATCAGCCAAAGGTATTCATCTACATTAGATGCTTCACCAGAGGAGCCAAAGCACCTACATCATTCACAAGAATATTTCCAATCAAATATTTCATAACCATAAATTATATTCAAATATATGCCCTACCACCTTGTTAAAGAGTAGATTCGCTTCAACTAAATTACTCACCGGATAGAAGACCAATCATATCCAGATGTGGAATTTGCACTTTTCCAACTCCGGACAATACTTGGAATAACACCAAGCATTGTTACTTTAGCATCCTGAAAAGGACACAAGTATCTAGAGTGAAGAACAAAACATACGAAATAATCCTAAGGATTGACCAAAATAGAGATAACTGTTGCGATGTCTTTTTCTTGTTACATATAACAACAAATGGTAAAAACTAACTAAATTTTATAGATCAAGAGCTGCAAGGTGTAGGCCAAAAAAAACACATTCCATTCATCTACTTGTGTAATTGAACAAAAATACATGAAATATGTTTGACATCCCCTCAAATGCACCTAACTACAAGTAGATTATATACTTGAAATGATAAATTAACAAGAGTAAAAGGACCTTAGATGAAAAAACTGCTAAAAATTATAGTTTCTATTTACATTTCAGTGAATAGAGACATAAAACGAACATGCATTTTTTGTTTATGATTTGTTTGCTTGAGTTCATAGAAATATAAAAGTAAAACAATAATAATAACATAATATTATCTCCCAAATATGTACTTGTTTTTCTTCAGATATAGTAAACTGTATCAGTCTATGGATGAACAACAAGCATTCACAATTCAGAGGAAATAAAAGCCATGGGAAAGACTGAAAATTTTGAACATAAAAATAAATTCATACCTGTACGAACTTGGCAAAGCCAGACCCAAGAGGAGATCCAACATATAAAGCCATCGAAGCTCCATTTAGCAAGGATGCATATACTAGCCATGGCCCCATCATCCATCCAAGATTAGTGGGCCAGCAGACCACATCACCTTTACGAATGTCCATGTTGAACCATGCATCTGCAGCAGCTTTTAGAGGAGTAATATTGGTCCATGGAATTGCCTTTGGATCACCTATACCACCAAATGAGATGATATTAACTTAGCTATTGACCAGCTTCATATGGTGAAAGAAGTGTTGACATTGAATTAATTCTTTTTCCTCAAATATCCTTTATCAACAATACAAAGCTTTTTTTAGTCTAGTATGTATCCTTTCAGGTCAAAAGAAAAAAACTCTTACCAGTTGTTCCAGATGAAAAGAGAATGTTTGTAAATGTTTCTACCGGTTGTTCTGTTGCTATGAATTCCTTGCCTCTGTAGGTTGCATGACAACAAATGAGAATTAGAATTCCAAGAGCATATCATAAACAATTGAAACTTTTCATTCTGTCATTAGCTCTATGCATCAGCGAACATGATAATATAGTATCAAAGGCATATTCTTGGCCAATATTTTATTGGTTCTCGGCCAATAATTTATTTGATAAATAGAGAATATCTATTAATAAATAGATTAAAGTGCATACTTGAGACTATAGACTTTCTCCAAAAAATCATGCCAAGAAAGATCACTGTCCCGCAGTTTCATGCTAAATTCAGATCCTTTGGTAGGGATAACTACTGCCATAGGTGACTCTGCATCTACAACTCTCCTGCATTCGTGAAGCAACAATATGAGAGACCAAATTTCTGAGCGACAAAGTGAACAACTCAACTATAGTGTGTATGTACCAAATAGTGAAAAGCATTCTCACCTGTAAAGGGGGATACTTTTGTCGCCACGAATAATGAGATCCTGAAAAATGAAATGTCAAAGGAAAGGGTAGAGAAACACATGAAAAAACTAAACAATCATAAAAACACAATTAGCCAAAAAATTGACAACCATTTTAACAATAAGACTAATAGCCAACCTATTGAGAAATAAACTTGTTCTTTAAAAACGTTCAAATTATTGGTTTATATGTAGGAAAAGGAGGAAAAGAGAGAATAGAGATTGGATAATTTTAATATATTTCTTAGATGTAACTCCTATTTATAAAAGGTGTTTGTCATGTAGTCCTTTTGCACTAAAGAATCATACTAGTGGTGACATCTCCAACCGATTCATTCAAGTGACAAGTTCTTTCTCCCATGAATCATACCAATGGTGACTTATGATGGGTAAATCACACCATCCTGAAGTAGATTGGCCCCTAACTTTGGTCCAGATAGTTTCCATCACAAATGTTGCCCGGTACCATCTCATGTCGCAAATGCAATCTAGCTCCATCTCTATGAACCATGGCCTCCTTTCTTGACCTAGATGTTGCACTGTGTTAATATTTTTAATACATTTTTCTTTAGGTACGTTTAGTTTTATAGTACTGCTATATGACCAACAATAGTTTATTGTAATGAAAGTTGGTCTTCAAAGAGACAACATGAGAAAACAGAAAGTACAAGTAGCAGCATTGAGAATAATAAGATAAATGCGTAGCCACACAAAAAGGGACAAAACACATAGCGATTGTTTATGAGGAAATATTGGCAAGACAGCTATTGAGGACAACATGATAGAAAATTGATTAAAATGATTTGGACATTTGTAAAAGGAAATTGACATTTACAAAGAAGGCCATTGAGAGATGTCATGGTGAATAAAATCCTAAATATTTTGGTTTACAAGTAAGCATCACATAATCCCATGCAATTCACCTCACCTAGTATGACATGGCTATTATAGTTTTTTTTTCTGTCAATATGTTCAATTATAAACTTAAAGCATAATAAGCTTTAACTAGGAGTTGTTGTATCTTTGAATCATTGCATGGTTTTTAGTCCATTGAAAAGGAAGAAAATGAGACCAAGAAAGACACTGGGTAAGTTGTCACGGGAGATCTCATGATCATTAATATTTCTTAAGACTTCATTTTTCAATTGAACGGCGTTATAGTGATGCCTAACATGAGTTTATAGAAGAAAAAAAACTGAATCGAATGGCATTTGGGATCATGCCGACCTCACCAAGTGAGACAGGACTTTGTTTTTATTGTTGCTATTGACAAGTTTCACCATAATTCATGGTTTGTTACTTAATCAGAATTAGAACAAGTAGGGCTACTAATATTTTGTATCACGTCATATGGATATCAATTTTAGATTATTCAATCTCTATTCTCTCTTTTAGTCCTTCCCTACTTAAAATCAATATAGTTTCAACACTAATAAATGAGTTTAGTTTTCCTAGTAAGAAATCAGAAAAATCATTAAAAAAAACCCAAATATACACGACCAAAAAAGTATCAGAGGAAATTAGAGAGTCAACCTGAGTAAATACGACTTTTGCATTTGATATTCTAAGCCTGTTTGATATTTCACTAGCAGCAAAACTATCAGCAATCGATACAACAACATAACCTGCAAGAACAATAGCTAGGTAGATAACCACAGACTTGACATTCATTGGCATATCAATCGCAATTGCAGATCCTTTCTCCAGATCCAGAGAATTGAGAGCATATGCAACTAACCTACACGTTAAAAGAAATAGCAAGATATAATTTTAATTTTATTAACATTTGGGTGTGAAGAAGCAAAGTGTAGAATAATCATACCATGCAATGTTTTAGATTCAAAGCTTAACCCAAAAGATGCCATGAATTTAAGAACTGCTGCATACTGCTACCACGTATATCTTCTATCACAATATTATACAAATAAAAAATTCAAAATCTTAAAATAGCAAGAATGTAGTATGATCTGGACAATGCCTCTAGTCCAGAATAAGTATTGAGCCCCACTAGACTGGATGCTGTTGGGCCTAAACAGCTACCTAGCCCAAGATGCTGAATGTCAAGGGACAAAGTACCTGAATGACTTGGTAGGATACGACCACCTATTACAAAGGCTTGTGAGAGAAGAAATAAGGGAAATGGGAACAGAGCTATTGGATGTAGTTTCAACTAGTTAGAAGAGTTAGTTAAAGAATAAGAGAGTTTGTTTAAATACGTTTTTGGGGTCTAGAGAATGAGCAGGAAAAATATATGTTAGGAGGATATTGGTCCCTCGAATAACCAGAGTTATCGTTTTTGTAATACCATACATTGAAGGAAGCATGCTGTGTTCGTCTCTCTTATCTCTGTAAACGTCATCTTCCTTAGTTTTCTGATCCAGTTTCTATAAGTTGGTATCAGAGCTCTTTCTGAAAAGAGCTTTGTGGGTACTACTCATAGTAAACACAAGAATGATGGAGTCAAGATAGGAGGCATCGAAGAGGCCCTTAGCAAATGGACTTACATTACTAGATGATTTTGAAGCAAGATTAGATGCAAGATTGACCCAAATTGATGCAAGTTGAGAATCACAGTTGAAAAATATTATTGAAAGATTCGTGAAAGAGGAAAAGTTGCAAGTGCAGTAACTACTAAGAACCAGAGGGTTTCAACTGAGTTTTCAGAGGAGGATTCAGTAGGTGAAGTGTACGGTTGTTATAAGTGGAGAAGATTGGATATTCCCGTTTTTAAGGGAGAAGATGCAATGGAATCCATAGGTAAAGTGGAAAGATATTATGATCACAATCATGAGTAGGATGCCTCTAAATTTAGCATTGACAAGGAATCATCTTAAATTTGTGTCACTTAAAGTTAAAATATATAACAAACATTTATTTGAAACAGTTTTGCTAAGCATTGCTCTTAAATAATGGTTGAGAATCAACATATACAAAGTTAGTATTAGAGATCGTGGTCGAAATGTAGTGACAAATAATATTAACTTTTTCCAATAATAACTCTTCACCTTTGATTCCTTAACCATCACTGTCTTTAAAATAACAATCAACAAAACCAAATTTTCACGTGTTATGATACAATTCATAAATACAATATGTTAAAAAGCATAAAAACCTAATAATAACAAGGACAGGCTATTTGTAGCATACCATACTTCTTCACGCAGTTCCTTGAGTGTCATCCTTTGTAGAGGGAGATCATCATGTTGTTCTTCGCGCCATATTATTACTGTATCATTCAAACCCCTTTTACCATTTATATTTATGCAATTCTGTGCTGGATTAATAGATGCTCCAGGAAGCCATTGACCACCTGGGTGTGATAATGGGCCTTCCCCTGTGGGGCTATCACGTAAGATGCATTCAGGTGGTTTGGAAAATGATATGTCCATTTCATCAAACACAGATTTCCAACATATCTGAAACAGCATACAACCACAATTACAAAGCTGCCAAGTACAGAAAAACTCAAGAAATAGAAAACTCCCACCGTATATATAGTGGGAGTGACAGCTTTAAATTAAAGTCTGCAGTTGGAACTAAGACTGCAATTACAGTTCCATTTGCCTGCAACTTTCTGGAATAACAAAAGTCTGAACTTTTCGTACTATACTAATTGCAATCTAAAACCTTGTGGGAGAAGTATAAATTTCACACATTATTGAAAAGTGCATTGAAAAAAGTGTTTTTCAACCTCAGGATTTGAGACTGAGAACTTCAGGAAATCATCAAAGCTTGTAATTGGATCCTTATATGCCGAACCCATAAATTCTTTCCCTTTCCTCTCTAGCAACTGCCAAACATTTGTCAAAGCAGCACTTTTCCTAACCACACATGAAATAAGGTTCAAAATAGAAAGTGTCATCAACCTTTCATTCCACTACAAGGGTAAACACACATTTCAATCATTCCCCACCATGATGAACTAAACAACTTCCATATAATCGAAAAAACAACACATATCTCAAACCACATACGGGTCGGGTATCCAAGCGGGTGGGTCGGGACCGAAATCCTTGTAGCAACCATAGTACAGCATCTGATGGAAGGGGAAGGGAAGTTCAGGGTTGAGGAGGCTGCTGCTGATGTGCTGCCACGTGGCAGGGGTGCCATCTCCATGAATTTTGATGATTTCTGTGAGACTTTGGTGGAGAGTGGTTGCATCTTCTTTTGCAATTCCGAGGGATTCAATATCCAACACAGTGATAGAACTCAACGATTTATAAGCCATGCGTAATAGTAGTATCAAAAAAGTTGCACAATTGCACCACCCACTTCACACTGAACTCTGCTTCTTTCAGCTCCTGAAACCCAAAAGCTTCAAACCCGTGTCATTGGCAGATTGATAGAAGAAAGATAAACTATATAGGATTGAAAATTTATTCACGATTCAATGGTTAAAACGTAAAATTGTTGCAAAATTATGTTCTTATCTCGATGACTATAATAGATACAAAAGGAAAATAAAAACAAAATCTGATCTGTAAGAAAATTATTGGATAGTTATCCTCACCTACTTGGAGTGAGACACCCTAGCAGCATGGTCACAGTTTGTCAATTCACAATGTTCACTTACATTCAATTTATGGGTACCCATCCCAATAAATATAAATATTTATAAAGGAACATTTGGTTTGGTTCACCTTCCACGTTCATGTGATTTTGCTGTGTCACTCACCAAAGCAATATTTTCCATTATATAACTTAATTTGATATAAAAAAATCAAATTCACTTGGTTCTTGCCTACTTCTAATGACCAAAATTCCATAAATTGATTACTCAAATTCTAAGTATCGTTCGTTTATTCTCTCGTTAAATTATAACCTTTTTTTCTTGGAAAGAATTAAGTATTAATAACAGAAGTAGTTAGTATAATTCGTCTTGTGGGTATACTAAGACACTTTAAACTTTAAACTTGAGTTTCTTCATATTCTTTCAAGGTGTGACAATATAAAGATGCACGTCTTTCTTATAAGATTAAATTTTAAGATCAAAATAAATTGTTAGTTCAATCTTGAGTTTTAAAATTTTTTTACTTTTGTTTTGGTTTTTATTTTGAGAAGTTTTCTTAAGTTTTGATTTTATTTTTTTTTACTTATACTCTAAGATTATTCATATCAGGTTATTCTCCATTTCTAAGTCTCCATCTATTTTTTTATTTTATTTTATGACTTTTTTTTTTCTTGTTTGAAACATGTTGCAAGTTGTATTAAAATCCCCCTCCTTTCTACAGTTGATCATTTCTTTCGGATAGATGAAGGAAATGTTGTTACCATACAACAAAACATTCAATTTTAGCCTCATCAAAAATTGATTTTGTGTTGATATGTTAATGTTATAAATGAATCTATTACTTATTTTAAGAAAAAGAGAGTAAACAAAAATTAGTCTAGGGTGGCACGTTAACAAAATCTATGATGTATCAATTTCTTTTTTTTTTTTCTGGTTTCTTTATAATAGTTTAAAATAGCTTTCTAAAATTTGACATTAAACTAATTACCTAGAATTATTTCTAGGAAGATATGGATTTTGATGGTCGAAGAGTTATATTTTTTTTTTTATCTTTTATTTTTGTACATGCTTTGATACATATAATTATGTTCTAATTATACTTTGATATTATTATGTTAAAAATATAACTAATAGATAGAATGTAACTCTTTCTACTTAATAATAATCAAAAAATTATAATTTAATTATGACTTGAATTACCTACAATTTTCACTATGAGACCATTAATGTCACCTACAAGATATGTTTTTTTATAATATCCTTAAATAAGCCAATTATTTTTTATGATACCAAAAAAGAAAATGTGTAATATATGAAAGAAAAGACAACAACAATTCTTTGAACCATTAAAAAATTGGTTAGAATATAAAAAACTAATATATAATAGGAACATTTTTGTTAAATATTTTACTTAACTTAATGACTTGTGTTTCAAGATGAAAATCTTATATATTTGGATTGAGCAACCTTCATTTCTTTATAAAAACATCTTTGCGTATGTTAGAGGTGACTTGTTTATTAAAAAACTAATTAACTAATCGTATAATTAGTTAGAAAAGCTAAATAAATATGATGTGTTGTGAGAATCACAATGAAAAATACTCATCTTTGATAGTTGTTAGTGAAACTTTGTTAATTTAGTCAAGTAGATATGGTCTCATGATGAGACAAACCATTATAAATTTAAAGCTATATCTTTCTTCTCCTTACATGTTTTTTATTGTTCAAAGTAACCTTGAGAATGTGTGGTTTTTTTTTTTAGAAAAGATTAAATTTGTTTACAATTCTTCTTTTATTAGTACTAAACTATAAACGATTGCTTCCCTTTTCTTTGAAAAAATTTAAAAGAATACAACACAGTTTAATTACATTCTTATATTTTGTGTTTCACAACACTAAAAGGAAGCTATGATTCTAACATACAAAATCATGTGATCATATTTGGTCTTTATAATTAACAAAAACATTCCTTTGAATCTCTATGCTAAAATTACTTTAAAAAAACAAAGCTTTTTAATCACAGTTAAGTTTCAAAAATTCAAGTAATAAAATATCTTGAAATACAATTTTAAATATAGCAAAAACTACAGCTAATAGTTAATGTTCGCATATTCCAAATATTAATAAGCTGCTAATGTCAAATGTTTCACAGAACCAATTTGATCAATTATTCAATAAAAGGATAACTTATAAATAAGTTTATCTCACTTAATCCTACAGGAAAACAAACAAGCATACTGCTTCAATAAAACACTGTTTTCCAAATGTTTCACAATATGTTGGGGTATGAGAAACGAAGGCCCATCATTATTAGAATGGGGAAAAAATCTTAAGATCAGGCATGTCGAGTTAAAAAAGACAGACTCTATCTTAACATCAAAAACACAATTCCAGAAATATCTTGTCTCAACCAGGGAATCCTGAAAATGGATCCCACCATGGAACACTTATTACAGAAGTCGAAGGAGTGAGAGACTTAAAAAATGTGGCACCAACGATAGTATCTTGATATCGCCACTGTTGAGTATATTACAGATTGCTCCCCAGCAATTAACCTTCCAGTGCTGAAGCTCCAGAGATAATCTCTATCAATTCTGTGGTGATAGATGCTTGACGAGTTCTGCCACAAAATTAACAGAGACAAGTCAGTCAAAACAAAAAAGTACAAAACTGAATTAGCAGATAAAAATGGAACCAAATTGGATAGCCCAAATCCAAAGAATAGAGTAATAATGATACACGAACACCTCTGAACTTCAAAGACGTATTAATACTTAGTTTCTCTTTCTTCCAATCACCAATACTTAGTTCCTACCAATCATTTTATATATTTCCCACGAAAGAATTGAATGTAGAAAACGATTAATATGTAGAAGTGAAAGAAAAAGAGACCTGTTATAAGTGAGGGTGAGACGATCAAGCATGTCCCCAGCGTTCCTACTAGAGCTGTCCATGGCTGACATTCTTGCTCCTTGCTCACTGCAAGCATTCTCCAACACCGCATTGTACATGACCTACATAGTGTAAAAGAAAAGTATGGTCGTAAAGAAAGAGACACAAGCTTCTGAGACTGGAACTAAATGATAACCTGAGACGTGCAATAAAAGGTTAATATGGGCAACTAACAATGTAAATGATTTTTTTATATGGGACCTCCAACTTCATATTTCATCTTTACTAAACAACTTCAATTTTAAACATTCCTTCTATTTCCTCTCAATTCCATGCTCTTTCACCAAACCTAGTGTACAAGCAACCACAGAAGCAGTCCACTAAGAAAAGGGAGAGGAGAGGTGGTGGTGAAACATTAAATACTAAGCATATGTTCACTGAAATGTGTGAATTTATTTATCAAAATTTCCACTTTTCTTATTGACATGGCAAAACAATTCAGAAGAATTCGTCCATGAAAAGGTCTATTAAAAGGAGGATCACACATTCTACTAGTTAGTACTGTGGTTCTGGGTGTATAATATACAATAGGAAATAAAGTCCGAGCATGGAACTTTTGCCAAGTTTCTTTCTTTCTTTTCCTTTGTAGAGCTTCAATAGTTGTGTGTAAGTCCTGCCACAGCAATAAGGTCATTGCCTCAGCTCTGGAGGTCACCAATTCCAATCCTAGAAACAACCTCTTCCCTTGCAGATAAAAGGACACATACATCCACCCCCCATACACCGCTCATGTTTAAACCTGCCCTGGGCTCCAACAATTAGTCATTTCATCAGGGACGATTTTCTCTTGTGAAGATATTATTTTATTGCCATCATCAGTAGACACATAGGGTGTGGGGTCTTTAAAGGATTTTTTTTGTCACTTTGACGTGTATGAAAAGATATCGAGTTATCATTTCCTATGAACTACGTAAAAGAAACATTACTTTGAAATTTTAATAGGCCAATACCAGATGTTTAGATTAATATCCATTTATAGTAAAGGAAAAAAAATGCACCAAAAGCTAGTTTGTCAGAATGTTTTTAAAATCACTTACACAAGAAAACTGGAACTCAGCCAGATTCTGAAGAATTTCAGATTTTGTCTCGCCACCTTCAATCTCGTATGAATCCAGTTCCCCAAGCTTTCCTCCTGATTCAGCCTCTCTCTCAATAACCTACATGAAAATTACCTTACTTCATAAGTTGAAAGCAAAAGGTAGAATACCAAAGCATATCTTTCCAAAACGTACCCAAAAATATCAAAGCAACAATAAACCAAGATTAGATGATAGGACTCGAATGGCAAAATTTTAATACTGCAGACAATATAAAAAATACAATAAATAGAAGTACCTCAGGAGATAGTACAGTTGACACTGTTGGCAAAAATTGAACAACAGAATGAAATTTGTTGAAAACAATCCTTAATGCATCATACTCCACATTCTTTAGAATGTCATCTGCCAAGACAGAAACCTGAAAGATCCAACAAATAGCATAAGACAAACGGCCACATTTCAATGCAAGATTGAGTAAATCAAGAATATTTATTTTAAACGTAAATATGTCGGAGACAAATTTCATTTGCAGGTACCAAAATCAAGTACTACAATATGCTTATTTTACCAATGAAAAAGATTAGCTTAGTTGCATGTTAAGAATGCTATAACATCTTTCTTCCTTAACACTCTGAGATACCTTTTAAGGATAAAATTATGATGAGACCACCAATCTCCAAAACAGACAATACCTTGGATGTAATGATTAATCCTAATGATGTTCAACCTTAGTGGACTTGAGGTTAGAACATCATATGAGGAAATGGAAAAGTGGTTCGAAAAACGAACCATTGTTGCACTTAGCCTTTGACTAAGAGGTTTCTTTTCAGTATGGTCAATAATCTCACATCAATTACGAGTTGAGACCAAGAGCAATCTAAATACACCTTCTTTCATTAATCTTGAGATAGCTTTTAAGAACAAAAATATAATTGAACCACTGAATTTCTAAGCTGACAACACTCACATGCAGTAATTGACCTAGTGATGCTCTTAATGGACTTG
>Ga0099823_1004174_pt1 | contig 14007 bp, 12 predicted proteins | sample CowpearedBW_FD_76831 | JGI IMG/M metagenome (GOLD analysis project Ga0099823, IMG submission 76831) | Root nodule microbial communities of legume samples collected from California, USA - Cow pea red BW | ecosystem: Host-associated > Plants > Roots > Nodule | place: USA: California | collected...
TATATATTTATTTATGTTTATGTAACGATGAATTTGAATGAATGGATTGGTTTTGGTCAATAAATCGATTTGAAATTGGAAGATTCATTTCAAACGGACAGAGGAGAAAATAACAATATCTAATTTCTGAGAGGGTGTTTTTTTTATTAGTATCAAATAAACATGTTTTCAAAATGATGAATTGAATTGAGTATTAAATATAACTAATAAAGATATTCCTAATAAATATCATAAATAATTTGTGAATTTTTTTCATATATTTTTAATCTCTGTATGATTTTTGACGGAGAAATATGATGGTTTTAATTGGTTATTGATAAATTAAGTATGGTTGATCATTCGAGACTCTTATAGTCAAATCATGAACTACGACGTATTGGGCGCCAAAGCATTTTCTGTCCAATACAAAAACGAGTGTGAGAATTATTCATTTAATTGTCCCCGAAAATTAAAATTGGTTTTTTTCTTTTTTTTTTAATTTTCATTTAATTTAATTTTATTTAATTTTTTAACTAAATTTTATTAAATTTATTTAACATTTTAAACATGTTTTATCATGATAATTTTTTAAATAATATTGAAATAAAAATTTGTAAAACATATAAATAATTTAAATCTTATTATAAAATCCGTTTGAACCGATAATTACATCTAACAAAATTTAGTTATAAAAACTAAATTTATACGATTCGAGAATTGAGAAAATAAATTGAATCATATTTCAAAAAGAAAAACTAATTCTAATTTTAATTTAAAGTTAAAAAACAAAAAAAAAATATATTTAATAAAGAAAATGAATCAATTACGAATTAACAAAATAATAAGGCACGATATATATTCTATACAGAGGCCAGAGTTGTTTGGTGATAATTGACTTCATTTATAGCTCGTGAGGTAGGTGTAATGTCGAAATAACTGAACGTGCTCAATTCTGACACAAAACACAGAAATATTTTTTGCAAAAATAAGAAAAAACTTCACATAAAATACCAACCTAGGATAGCAATTAATTTGGAAATAATATAAATAATTAATGATTATTTTTTCTCTCTAATAATTAGGTTGAACCCAAGTTATATAATTAATGAGATAAAATTTTCGCCGATCAGATAGTGGTAATTTCCGATCAATGTGTCGTGTAAGTTTTCCAAAACTCAGTGATGAATATTAATTATATATATATATATATATATATATATATAGTATTCCGTAGATAGCACATGCTAAGGTATTTATTTTTATAAAGTTATTAATTATATAGTTTTGACTTAGGTTCCTCCTTTATCTAATAATTAAATTGTATCTGTGAATTTAAGAAATAGAAAACTTAAGGAAAAGGTTGGAATTATGAGATGCTTAAAATCTTTTGTCAGAGAGCATTGCATGCACATGAAAATCGAACGAAAGCAATACATAATTTGTCTATAGATAAAACAAATACACAGATTAGATTCTTCGTTTTGAATCATATGAACCGCAATTTTTTACTATTACTTTACTCTTTAAAGAGATTGCATGAATAAATAATTAAAGGCTTGAAGATGTTAATTGGATTTATTTGTTATATTTATATTTCCACTTTTCCATTCAAAGGATGATTTTTACTATTTGTCATATAAGATAATTTTTTATGTTTACCTTTTATTGCATAATATATATACGTCCAGTGATAGATAATATATATTTTTTATTTTAATCATCACACTACTTTACAATATTTTATTTTACTATTTTCACACTACATATTAAGATATTGATCCACAATAGTTTCTTGTATTACGTTTTTTTTCATTATTACATTAGTAATGAAAATAGAATGTTTACTTAAAATATCATTATTGAATCAAAGTGAAAAAGAAAAATATTCAAAATCAATGTGTATCCTTCCATCATTTTATATTTGTAAGTTAGTTTTAACAGCTAACTTTACCATACAATTATAATATATATATGATGAATTAATTAAACAAATTTTAGTTTCTAACTGTCGACTTCCAGTTTCCACATTTTTCGGTTTTGATCTAACTTTATTAATTGTCATATTATGTAGTAGATTAAGGTATCATATATTTTGTTTTGTAATCACGTGATGTCTGCGTTAGAAACTTACCTCTATCTCTTTTGTTTGTGTATGTTTTATTTCTTTTGTTTCTTTAGATGGAGGCTGACAAAGAAAATGCAATGTCATGATGCTGTCTCATCTCATTTGTCTTCACATGTTTCCATCCCCAACTACCAACATCCACATTTTCTTAATTCATCTCATCACTGTTTTATTATTTCATGTAATTTTAGTCTAAAGTTTTTTTTTTTATTTATTGTTAATTAACCCCTGCTAAATTGTCTCAGATGTTACTGCTAAAGTGATTAGTAGTGTGTCATAATGTTTACAGGGTCCGCGAACGACGAATATTTAATCCAATTCAGACAACACTACATGTAATATTTTGATAATAAAAAAAAAAAAAAGATTGAAAAACATGTCTCAAAATTACAAAAGACTTTTTTTAGAACTTACAAGCTTCTAAATGGTGGTGTTTTTCAAGGAATCAATGGTTGTGTGCTATTTGGTTCGTGCATGTAAATGAGACCAAGAAATCATTAAGCCATGTTTTACTATTCAATATTTTCTTGTAACTCTAATCTTAGACTCTTTGCTATTTTTACTTTTTTTTTTTGTAATGTTCGAATAAACTTCTCTACAAATAATTTTAGAGAAATAAATTATTTTGATAACATAAAATTAACTCATACACAATTTATAAACAAGAACTTAGAATTAATTTAGTGTATTCCAAATAAAATCCAAAATGATGGGGTGGAGGGAGAAATTTGATAGAGTGTAGGAAGAAACTTTCAAAATCCATTTGCCATGTATATTGGACTGGCCCAAAGGCCCAAACAAGGGTGCGAATAATGTTTGCTGGTTTAGAAATCATAAACGAAGTTCCTCCTAGTATATACTTCATCAACACAAACTACTTTTGTTTGTAATCAGATTCCAAAATTAAAAACAAGTTCCCACCTTGGATACTCCTCCAACCATTCAATTGTCAAGGTCGGAATGAGTAAATGAAGTAATAATTATACGAAGTAAATGCTGCAGACAAAATTGGCTTTTTGAAATTCCAACTTCATTCTCTTCCTTTTGAAATACGTCACTCTCTCCCGTCAAGAATTTTCTTCAAGTCATGTAAACGTGGTTGAATTCTGGACAATGAAGTGAAAGAGACAGAAATAGCGATTTCATGGAATAACAATAACCCTAGTTACGAGTAAGTTTTTCAGAAATTACACAAGGATTTTGACAAAAAAACAAAAACTCATCCCAAGCATGATGAGAAATCAACGTAACATAACTTTTCGTTCTCTAACAAAGCTTCACACTCTTGCAGGCTTTTGAAGCACTGCTGATAACACAGCCTGTGACTTACCTGATCCAAGACTATCAACTTTTTCACCCACAACCCACTTCAACTTTTTGTAACCAAACCGTTCAATCAACCTAGTTAATTCTCTTTTCTTCTCTTCATCAACACAGTACAAGTTATCAAGCCAAAACAAACCACCCGCTCGCAAAACACGATCAATATCAAACATCAAAAACTCCAACTTCTCCTGCCTCCCCCCATCATCCAAACCACTCGCAGCATGCACCAAATCAAACACATTGTCATAAAACGGGAACCTATGATCCAAGCTCAAAAACAGAGGGAAAAGTCCTCTTGCAGCAATGAATTCACTGAATGGAGCACCAACATTCAAAGTGGTAGTAACCACAGTAACATTCCTCTCAGCCATCACAGCACCAAAGGACCCAGAACCACCTCCAACATCAAGGCCTATCCTAATTCCACCACCTCCCAGAGTTAACACATCGTCAACTACAAAATCATTCTTACTCCTAGACTTCACAAACCTCTGATTCTCGTACCCATTAACCAAATCAAAGCAACCAATGCAATCTCTGCTCAACTTCTTACCCTTCAAACACTCAAAACTCTTGCAACCTAAACCACTCCAGTTAACAGTGTTGTTAACCGGAGGTTCCCAAAGCGAGGTGGGAAAAGGTAGAAGCCCCACCTTGGAAATGGTTTTGGCAAAACACCTTCTTCTCGGTAAAGGCTCACACCCTTTCAAAACGAGTTTCTGTGCCACACTCCAATCATTGGGACAGGGTCCAGAAACCTTGTAATTCATGTACTGATACAACAAGTGTGAGGACTGGTCGCAGGAGTGGCCCACAGACGAGACCATTTCGGTGATTCCAGTTTTGGAGTCTTTGCCCAGAGGAAGGTGGTGGCGGCGGAGAAAGAGTTTGAGTTCGTTGGAAGTGTTATTTCGGGAAAGGTCGATGCTTTCGTAGCCGAGGAGGTCTTTTTCCATCTGGGCAAGTTTCTTTTGCGACAAATCGATCTCTCGGAGAATGAGGGTGACTTGTTCGGAGATGAGGGAGAAGTTTTTGTGAAGAAGGTGGTGGTTGTGAAGATCTTTTGGGGAAGAGGAGAAGGCATAGAGGGCAAAGAGGTTGGTGGTGATGACGGAGAAGATCATGAGAATGTTAACTCCGGAGGAACACACGGTTGCTCTTCTGAAACTGGCAGTGCCGTCGCCTATTTTCAGAGACACGGAACCCATCTCTTTGGCTTGATTTCACAATGGGAATTGGAGACTAAACAAAAACACTCACTACACTGATTTGCCTAAGAGAGGAACGCGACAAGGAGTGGAACATCGTGTGTGTGTCTTATGTGGTTGCAGTGTGTTGCTGTTACTTTACACACGTGAGCTCGTCATTTATTCGCCTTATGTGTATCATCAATACTTTTGACACATAATACAATTTTTATACTCATTTTTTATATTATTTTTCATTGTTCTTTATTCTTTATTTTTTTTCAAGTTCATTTTTTTTATGACATCAATATCATTCTTTTTGTCAAATAACATTTTTTGTGTGTGATTAATTATAGTTAATGAACGCTTAGTGATGCACAGGAAGGGACAATGCTTCTTATGATTTGAAGACTACTTCCTTCCACCTTATCATTTCATTTTAGCCTTCTTTGTTTTGTTCCATTTTAGGCTTTTTGTTTTGTTTTTTATTTTGAAAAATATTCACGTGCACTAAAAAGCTTATTAATACTTAATATATATCTAATAGAAAATAAAAATAATAAATTTTTAGAATGTATGATGTGATAAAATGAAAAAAAAAATAAGTGCTTAATAAATGGGTATATGAAATTAAATATCATTGCTCTTTTTGTTTTGTTCCTCTCTATCTCTTGAACAGAAATGTCAAATGCTACTTGAGAGCCCATTCCTTTAAATACATTCTTCTTTTAATTGTCTGAAATTTATTAAGTGCTATAAATTTTATATAATGATATTTTTTTTATAGTTTTAAATATTTAATTAATAATAAAATGTACATTAGAAAGGGTGTACTTACAACTCCTTTCTTTTTTAATTTATAACTCTCTTAATAAATCTGACTTACTCTATAAATGACAACATATCTTCTCTCTTATAGCAACAAATATACCAAATAGAATTCTTTAACCCTGCAGGTTGATGAATGTGTGCCTCTCTATAAGGCCAAACACTTGTTCAACAGAAAAAGGTCAATAAATTAAAAAGGCCCCTCTGAAATTTTAACACAGAACATTTACTTAAGTCCAATCTTTACATAACCACATCAACTATTCAAAAACTGGCTTTAAGAGAGATAAACCCAAATAGAATGGCATACGGTAAAGTTAGTTAAGTGTATCTTCCCTACTTCGTTCGATGTGTTAACAAACTAACCTTCTCAATCCTTTAATATGCTCTCCACTTTTATCCATACTTTGAAAATAGGCTTTCACAGGCCGCTGTGAAATTTTAAAACTAAGATAGCGTGGCAATTATAAAATTTATAATAGCCTACAGACTCGGCCACAATATTCACCAAAATAATTTTGGCTAAATTCATTTTCACAGACTCTCAAAAGAATAGAAAAACACTTTCATTCCAAAATAAAATTCCGAGCTCATCTGTTTGGGGCAGTTTTACATTTATTCGTGCTTAAGATTTTAAATAGGACACTTACACCGCAGTTAAATCATGATTTAGCATTCGCAGCAACAACTATGGTACAAAATTTTGTAGCAGCTGGGCCAATAAGTATTGCACGCAAACAGTTATTATCTCCTGAAATATAAGAACATTGATAGCCAAACTTCAAAGGTTTGTGTTTCTGTGTGTTGTGCTTCTGAATCAATAATCTGATGTGATTTGGCAGCTTATGTTCACAATATTCGTACTTTATAGAGAGCATTGACATAGAAACACTGTAGGTGCAAACCAGAAGAAAGAAAAAAGCAAGATCGACAAGATTACAGTTTCAAAATTCAGCAATTGAGGGGCATACATTATTATGGAAAACATATGCAATCATGTAGTCAATAATTAGATGCTGAAATAAAGTAAGGCATGAAGCAGCAGCAATCGGATGCCTTTTCTCCGCTAACCAAAAGGAAAAAAGAAAAACCAGAACAATCCCCAGCAGTTAATAAGCTCAAGAATTTTTAGCTATTGCTTCTTGTCTTCTGCTTTCCTTGGCTGAAAGAAGGGCATATAAAGCACACAAATTAATTAGAACTGTTATAACTATAGACTATACTTCACAGATAGAAGACAGATTGAAGACGACGAATAAAAGTCGTATTCAACACTAAACCAAATTGCTGAGTTATCAAAACAGAAGTTGTAAAACCATGCATATAAAATAAACCGCTGTTGTACAGGCACAAGTAACTACATACAAAAAATCCATCAAACAACAATGACAACATATTTAGACAATCAGTTAAAGGATAAGAATATGAGATAAAATAAATTGAATTTCTGCAATATGTCAAAAGTAAATCATGCACTTCAGTTTTGGTAAAGTTAAATGAGAAAACTTCTATAAAAGTTGAGTGCATAAGTTGACTTTAGTTCATAGAAGAAGAGCTAAATTCATGTTAACTCTCAATTTTCTTATAAATGCTGGTGAATAAATTTACCCAAACTAAGTACTTCGTTTTATCAATCAGCAACACAACTACTATAGAAACCCATTAAGTTCATTGTATCATCCACAAAAACACCACACATTCCCTCATAGGATCCACGAAATTCTCCGTTTATGGAGCACAAACCCAGAACCAAAAAACTAGCAAGCCTAAAATGAATTTTGCGAACCACACCTTACTCTAAAATCATCACTACTCTTCCATCAACAAAATTTTCATTCACTAGCATAACAAAACTCTACACACTATCCTTTTGGTTGCTCACCTAGAATCAGGTGCTAATCCCTGAATTACGAGGATTCAAAGAATTGACTACTTGTCATAGATGCTTTTACCGGACACAGGGATCTGAGAGAGAAACTTGTAATGCATAAAGGACTATGGTATCTGTTAACTATATCACTTATGTTTGCACTCTAAACACAATCTGAATTGTGAAGTATCACATAATAAAATCAACGAACCCTTTTCACTTAAATTACTTAAGTGTAAAAATATTACAGAATAAATAAAGTTGAAAATGAGAACTCACTTTGGTAGGGGGTGCAATTTGAGAAAGCTCCTCGTCGGGGATGATAACGGGCCAGGATTCCCCTGCTTCACGAAACATCTGCTCCGTCTCGAGCTGCCGACCCTTTTCCAGAATCAAGTTTCTTATGCTCTGTGCCGGTGTCGCCGTCGCGTCGAACAATTCCTCCACGCCGTTCACGAATGTCACTGTTATCTGCGGCGCGCACTCTACCTTGCCGCGCTTTACCTCCACTTCGCACGCCGGGTTCGATTCCTTCGCCTTACGCGAGTTGCATTGCGCCAGAAATTCCATACACGACGCCGTTCGAGGATCCAACGCGTTGAACTCGATTTTCACTCTCGACAGGAACTTCAACATTGTGCTATCTGACTCGGAGTCGTAAAATCCAAAACCAATGAAGACCAAAACCTTAATCAAGTTGGTGAAGAACACGTAAAAGGAGCAACCGAAAAAGGTTTCTGGGGATAGATGAATTTAGGGTTTCGTATTTCAAATTTTCGCTTTCTCCTCCATTTGGGGGATTTACTATCTCTAATTAACAATTACTGTAAGTAATATTCAATATTGTAATTAATTTATTTTTAATTTTAATATATAGACTAAAATAAGGTTTTTATTATTTAATATTTCACTATTATTTATTTTAATCTGTTATTTATACCATTCTATAAGGTTTAATATTTGATCATTTCTTTTTGGTGTGAACAATTTTACTACCAAAAGATAGAGAAGTGTTAGCAATATTATCTCTAATACTCTCTTAAAACTGTATCTTATTGATTTAAATTTACTTAATCTCAATAGTATCAGGTGAGGAAATCATTAAATGATTAGTGAGACCCATAGTGATTTTCAATTAATAACAAGCGAGTGTTTAAAATGGTTTTATTTATTATCATTTTTTATTTTTAATATTGCTAGCTGATTATTCTTTCATTATTATAAGAAAACACTAATCAATTGTCTGTACCAATAACAACACTTCAAACATTTTTTTTTTCTTTCACTTACAAAGAAAACAGAAAAAAAAAAGAGGTTGAAAATACGTTTGATTGAAAATTAAAAAATATTTTGTAAATAGTTTTAACATAGATCAAAAGCTTAAAATAAAGAAAACTTCTCACTAAAACGGCAACGGAGATTGGAAGTGTAAACAACATTGATCGATAAAACAACAGTAGTGTCTAGAGAAGTGGCGCGTCAAACAAGAAATTAAAAATAAAAAGGCATAAAACCGAACAAAAAATTATAAATGTTAACAAATTGAAAATCAAAACAATAAATTCAAAAAAAATATTTTAACAAACCAAATGCCCCATACATAAAAGTATTCCATAATCCATGAATTATGTTTTTATAACATTTGTTGCTAACTACATTTTCTAATTTTAAATTGGCGATTTCATGTCCACATTGAGCCAAAAAAGTTGTATCGTTTACATTATAGGCAATGATAACGTTAAGGCAGATTAAATTCCATAAAAAATGAAAATTATATTGCCAGAAAGTAAAGAAAAGAAAAAGAAAAAAGACATCATCCAGCTGTTGGTGCCTGCAATCAATCTTCATCTAAAATACAATCATCGAAAGATTGACCAAAAGAAAAGTAATAAATTTGGCAAATTCTCAAAACAAGGGAAGAAAACGTAGAAGAGCCTTTCATTAAAAAAATTATACACGTAGCATTTGAAACTGGTTGCAAACAAGGGTCACAATTGCTCATCAAATTAAAAGCTAACTTGATCACATCAAAAAGCATATGAACCTGCATTCAGCCGTCCCCATCACATTGAACGGCAATCAACATCACCAATCAACAGAGTTCATTCAACTGCTAATCTCATGATCCATTTTCATCCTCTTTGAACTTTGTATCCCCGGCACGTTATTACCTCGTGGCTGAAATGAGGCGTCATGCTGGTAGGCACAGTTGGCTCCATTCCGGCATCCTCTAGAACTGTTGAAAAAGATACAAGGCTTCATTATCTTTGGTTTTGACACTTTAGCTCTTTGATTGTATGTTGGCTCATAACTTGTTACTGGCTGGTGAATCTGACGTTTACTGGAATATGGAAGTGTTTCTTGTTTATCTCCACCATGTTGCTGAATTAAACTCTTATAGTAGTTAACATCTTTCGCAGCAGGAACTTCAACAGGAGAAGAAACAACAGCTGAACTGGCTGCAGGCCTAGGAGGCCATTGGGTAGAAACAGGTGCCACCTGACCTCCGGTGGATGGTGTATACGAAGAAGTGGCTGGGAAAGCAATCGATGAAGGTGTGGCGGTTTCTCCTTGAATAACAGGAATATGAGGATTTGAAAAAACCGCACTGGAAGACCCCACATTATGTACATATTGCGAATTATTAGTAGCTCCATAATCTCTAACCAGTTTCTCAATCACTTCTGGATTGCTGAGAATATTATTAAGTAATTCATGGTCAATCAATTTCCCTTGTTCGTTGCTCCTCACAATGTTAGTTAAAGCAACAGATGCAGCAGCTACATCAGATGTCAGACCACGAGCATATTGCGTACTTGTGGCAGAGTTTGAATTCTTCAACATACCAGGAGGTAATTCAAGGGATTGTGAAGCATCAACTGGTTCCATGGAATCCGATAATGCATCTGGTGCTGCATCTTCATCTTCAATTGCCGTTATTGGTATCAGAGCAGCTTGACCATCCATGTAATTTGAATCTTCAACATCCACTGAAACGGAAGGGCTGTATGCAGGGGAGAAAAAATCTTTTATGACAAAATATGGATACAAAGAAAAATTACAGTACAAGGTACGGAGGAGACACAAACTTCGGAGGAATGGATGATGTGCGAGGATAAATAGCTTCAAGTACTCTCATCTCCCTCTGACGTTGATCCTCTACCTCTTTGCTTTCTTCCCCACACACTACTTGCCATGTGAGATCTAGCACAATCTGGGAGAATCACAAAATTGACTAAAAAAGATGTAATAACGAAGACAAACTCATGGATATAACTATTTTTTCTCACTTTTCTTTCACCTATTTGGACATATAGATAATACTGAAAATTACAGAGGAAAAATGCTTAATAGAGAACTAAAACAAAACTACCTTTGGAGGAATAATCCACTTAATAACTGGTATTTGAGATGGCTTAATCTCAAACTGACATGAAGTATGAGTTCCCTCAAATCCAGGAGGCAGAATGTCATCGGAACCTGGCCCACCTGCAGGCAACTGCAATGATGCCTTAGCTTGGAGGTGATCTTGAGAATTTAATCCAACCTGTGAAGGGGAATCTTCTGATAAGAATAGCCTAACCTGATCGATGAAAAAGCATTAGTCTTTTGCCGTTTGGCACTCTTCTAACATTTATTCATATATCCAATAATAAGACAGAATATTCTGCAGTAACTAATTATTGATACTATCAACTCGATATAACCACAAGTAGGTGATTACTAAATGCAAATACTTGAAGAACAAAGAAAATCATCTTAACGTTGAGGCGAATACATAAGATCAACCAACATGAACTTATTGAGTACAAAACACGAACTCGAAAAAATTAAATATCTCCGCACAAAATATGATAAAATAAACTCTCTCGGACAGACATAATGATCACTTACACTTATTACATCCAAATCAACATTAATCATCACAAACACATAATCAAACAATTCATGAAACAGTTAGCTAAAATATACTGATGAAACTAATATATGCACTAGCATTCAGAGTAGTTGCAATCATATTAGAGGCAAATTCCCATTCAAATTATATAAATCGTATTTTCATCCACTAGGTACACGAAAGGCCAAGATCCAATATCTTCAATTACTTAGTATTCTTTAAGATTTTCACAGCCTACTGTAGACTCAAGGACTAACTGCATCCAGAATACCCCACCCTGGATGGAAACACTACTGCATAAAAACACAAGTTACAATCTCGCCATAGCACTAAGCAAGAAGATACTGATGCGTCTCATTGAAACTGGACACACAAAAATATCTTCCCACAAGTGAGTCTGGCCTTCTTTCCATGTCCAATGTGGACAGATTGATACTTGGGGTGAAACCAGATTATGATCCCTGATCAGAAAAAGTAACAGATTCTTAAATCCAAACGGCAAACAGTTTCAAAAAGTCTCTGACTATATCTTTCCACCTCTTCATCTCAGATTTGGACTGCAAAGACCACATAGAACTTATATAATCACACTTTCATCCACAGATAATCTATGAACAAAAAAATTAAATTGAACAAAAAAAGGAAGTGCATATATAAGGATTATGTAGAATTCTTTTAATCATAAAAATAAAACCAATGTCACAAAAAAAAATAGTTGGACAGATCAATGCATCACTTTGAAATTAGTACTATCTTCTTCTATAAAAACAATTACGGGAAATAAGAAAATTATAGACCACAAAAGAAGTCAGAGGAATCAGCTAAACCATTGTTACAGACAGAAAGCATAAGCATACAAGTTAACATCCACAAGGATACATCTCAAAGAAATATAAAATACCAGGAAGAATGGATTCCTTTTTCCACTTGAGCAATTAAGAAAGGTTAGCAAAATAGTGACAAGTTTAGAATGACCATTCTAAATTTATTCAGAAAATAAACCACTAGCGGATAACATAAGCAATCTAATATCCGCATATCCACACCCTAAATCATTTAAAAAATGTCTGGAAATATAATGTGCAATTGCAGTAACACATAATTAGACATATATTTCAAACCGTTAAAGCATTTAAGATGTGATCCAATTATGGAAAATTTTCCTTTTCCAGTGTCATCTTAAGTGTGTGGAAAGCATATAGGCATCTAGAAAAGCAAGGCCTACTAATGTCTTCTCTCCTCAGGAGTCCTGAGCCAACGGGATTCATTCCTATATGAAATATTGATGATAATGCACTATGAAAATGAAAGTATAAGTGGAAATCTTCAACAACAAAAAAATGCGCATAAGGGGACATAATGAAAAACAAGAAATTGACTGACTAGCTGATACAAGGGCAGTCATTCTCCAAGAATAAACTATGTTTCAAATAGAATAACATAGGTCCCGAGTAAATTGCTGAAGTTTCATCCCGTACACATGAAGTCTTCCATGTAACTATGCATTAAATAACAGATTGCAGTAGGCTATTAATAGCTTTTTCTAATCACACAACAACAAACATCAACTCCACAACATCATGCATTCCATAAAACTGAAACTAAACATTCGAGCAATAATATCACACATAATAATTCCAATTTTTTAAAACATACAAACAGTTCACAAATCACATTTAGTCATCAAGCCGCAGGAATTTGATGTTATCCTGGTGGAGGCAAATTTGGACAGTAGAGGTATATATATAATGTATTTCTGTCAGAAAATATTAGTAGATGCATTTTACTAATTTCATTATTGCCTTCTTCAGGAGTTTTAATAGAGCACTTCAAGCAAAAGTTGGTAATTATTTTTTCTTGCATGTGATTCTCCTACAGTCTATAAGATTGCAAATGTCACCCATAGTCAAAGATGCACTTGCCCAAGTCTCGTATCAACATTTCAAATCACATGTCAAGACTCATTTTCTCAAATGATCTTTCTTATATTGGCTGATTACCTCACAACTTACCAGTAGCTTCAAGTGAATAAAGAAGAAAAACAGCACGCAGCTTATCATGGTTCCTAAGTTCCTTTGTCTTTTGGAACAAAACCTTACTTTCATTTTTCTTCTCCCATGACTTACAGCCTATTTTATAGTCTTCTTAATCTATGGCCAGTTAACTTTCATTCAAAACAAATCAGGAAGAAAATCCTCAAAGATTTATTTTTTTAATTAGGGCCATTCCTTCCCCTATCAAAACTACACTGCGACTTTGAAAGGTTGCACCCTCAGACAAACCCCGATCATACTCATGCTGTAATCAGTTGTCAAATGATGTTTCTGTCATTGCCCGACGACCTTACCGGCAGCTCCAAATGAATGAAGAAGCAGGACGGCATACACCTTATGAGGAATTTCAAATACCATGAAATATTTCACTTTAGTTCCTTTCGTATTCTGAAACAGATTACCTTTCTCTTTCTTCATTTCTTCTTCAATCATTTAAAAATCCCATTTTATAGAAATTTAATCCATGATGACTCAACTTTCATTGAAAACAAGTTAGAGAGAGAGTCCTCCAGGGTTTACAATTTCAATTAGGGTTATCCCTTCCCCGGCCCGGCAACATTACACTGCATCTGTGTTAACTTCGACTTGGAAAGGTAAAACCCTCGATTCCCAGAGAAGCAAAAAGAGCGATCAGATTGTAATCGGAATCCAAGGTAGATTACGGAGTACGAACAGAGAGAAGAACACAGAGTGAGGTTAATGGAAGACAAAAAGGCATAAATTACAAAAAAAAAAAAAAA
>Ga0099823_1004178_pt1 | contig 14005 bp, 7 predicted proteins | sample CowpearedBW_FD_76831 | JGI IMG/M metagenome (GOLD analysis project Ga0099823, IMG submission 76831) | Root nodule microbial communities of legume samples collected from California, USA - Cow pea red BW | ecosystem: Host-associated > Plants > Roots > Nodule | place: USA: California | collected...
ATATCTCAATCTGAATTTAAGTCTTAGATAATCAATTAATTACCATTTCCATTTGGAATCATATCCACCTTCAAACCGAATCACAAGTTAAGCTTGACATAGGAACTTCAATTCCAGCAACCAATAATCCTATATCTCAATCTGAATTTAAGTCTTAGATAATCAATTAATTACCATTTCCATTTGGAATCATATCCACCTTCAAACCCAATCACAAGTTAAGCCTAACATAGGAACTTCAATTCCAGCAACCAATAATCCTATATCTCAATATGAATTTAAGTCTTAGATAATCAATTAATTAGAATCAATCCTTCAAACCAACTCTCCTACAATTTCAAAATCAACCACCAACACTTAGTGAAATAATTTCACCCTACATTCACTTGGCAATTTACAAAAGATCTCTAAATCCTAAGTCTTATTCTGCAGTTGATCTTATACATAGTCCTAGTATCGTGCACTTGATATACACTATGTTTCATGTCAAAATTCTCCCAATCACAATCTAACCTTAAATTCATTTCTCACTCTTAATCTAGGTACTTTTTCCTCAACCTCGTCCTCTGTCCAAGGTTCCTTATTCCAATCTCATAAGTAAATTGACACAACAAAGTTCCAAGCCTGCATTGCACCTCATAGCTACATAGTGCCAATATGTACTACGTTGGCGCTTAACGGCAAGCAAGGTGTCGCCAGGTGGTGTATAGAATTCTAGGTAAAACCTAGAATTTCCCTGCCCTTACGAAAGTCCCAAAAATCCCAAAACGTATTCCTCGGTCTTTCTCCATAATTCAACAGACAATCATACTTCCAATGGTACCTAATATAATTTTAAATGCGAGTACACAGGTTCTTAATGTATTTACGCATTAATTATCCATACAGTCAAAATTCCCAATTTCAGTACCCTAAAATGTATTCAAACATATTCCATCATATTAATTCCAATCACATCGTAATTTGCCAATTGTTAACATCCCATATTCCATCAGCAGCTAAAAAATCCCTTTCCCCCGGTCAGAATAACCCAGAAATCCCAAAACACCACAAAATAAGGTAATCTTGCTTACGTCGCTAGGTGGTTCATCTAAAAACCCAGAAACTAGGTTGTCCAGGTTATGTCGCCTGGCACCAGCTCATCTCGCCAGGCGATTTATGGCAGAAACCCAGCAAATTATACACAATTAACCTAGATTCCTTGTTTTCTTTGAAAAATTCTAGAATTCTTGGCCCCAAATTCGTCATAGCTCTTGCTTTCCACTCTAAAACTTTGCTCAGCCTTCATTTCACTCTTTTCTGGTGTGCTCAAACCTTTTTCTCAACTCTCAGCTCTATTCCTTCTATTTTCCCACTTAAATTATTACCCACACACTTTTCAGCCCCAAATTAAGTGAATTGATTTAGGAAACGAAAATTAATTAAAATGAGTTTAATTGACATTCGAGAGTCATTACTAGATGGTTTTCAAACCCTTCCATCTGCTCTGGCTAGGGTTTCTGACTCTTTCCATTCATGCCAAAAAGGATTTGGGCAAAAAGGAACTTGTTTTGCATAAGTCAAGGTTCGAACACATAACTACACAATTGACAAGCTAATTCCCGACCAATCAACCAATTCATGTTTCGGGATAATTCTTGCACATTTAGGATTATATTACACGCCCTTGATCAAGCATATTATTAAAATAATAAATAATTAAATTAACACACTAATTACCTCCACAAGACTTGAACCCAAGTCCTCTCATCATGTCCAAGTACTTTCAACCACTTGAGCTGATATTATTCCTTGTCATCATTTCATGCACTAAATTCCATAAAGATTCCACTACATCTTAGCCATCACACTTTCCTGCTATGAAATATGTATTGCATATTACCATTAGGTTTCATGCACTCTACATCTACATCATTCATGTATATCTTAAGTTAGCTTCATTCATACATATAAATTATTCTTAATTAAATTAATTCTACGCTTTTTAGTTTCAATTCATTTTCTCCTTTGCGATTTTATATCTTTTAACAAGACTAAATTGCGCAAGCTAGACTTAACATGCACCATTTCCTTGGATTCAATACCCAGGGTTTACCTATACTTCATTAGGGGCATTTTGGATTTTGTTTGCTAAATTCTAAGTGCGACCGAAATTGGGTTTAACACATACCTTCCAAACTTTTAACTCCTCTTCTTCTCTGTCAACCTTACTCGTTCTATCCCTACATTGCAACTACCTTTTCTCCTTCTTCTTTTTGCCTTATTTTATAAGTTTTTTTTATTATTCTCCCAAAAAAGGTGAAAATGAGGTGTATATGTGTGAGTGGTAATGAAAAAAAAAAGTGTGGAGAATCCCCATTTAATGACATATTAGGTATTTATATCCACATATTGCCATACAAATGCAATCATACAATAAAAGTTACAGTCGTAATTATAATGGATTGATATAAGGAAATAATTGGCTTTGATGACAAAACATTACAGAAATCAAATCATAACATAATAACAAGGATATTGATTCTAATTGATATCAGGAATATTCTTTTAAATACTAGAATCACTTCTTTCTATAACTAAAAGACAAAGATTTCAAAAGATTTTCTGATAGTCATGTGACATGTCTTAAATGGAGAGTATTGTGAGGGGTGTGAAAAGCAAAGAGTAAGGGGTGATGATATGTTAAGTTGTTAGGCTTATGAGAAAGGATGTGATAATAAAGACATTGGGTTCTTCCTTCTTCTTCTTTTGATAGTCATGGACATGTCTCAAATGGAAAGTATTGTAAGGGATGCGAAAAACAAAGAGTAAGGGCTGAGGATATGTTAGGTTGTTAGGCTCATGAGAAAGGGTGTGATAATAAAGACAATAGGATTTTCCTCCTCCTTCTTTCTTGATAGTTTGTTATTGCTTTCATGCTTGATTTTGACGTATTCCGCATTACTCCTCTATTTCCTTTGGTTCGTAGCTACTTATCCACACATTCCTCACCTTGTCCCCAACCCTATTACAACCTTCAAAAAGCCTTTTTGATCCCTATGTTCATGTGTTTTGGTTGTTGGTTTTAGAGACTTGCCAAGTTTGTCTAATGCTTGTTTTTCATGGGTGCTTTGAGAGTAAACAACAGCCTACAAATTTGAGTGATACAATGCATATTTTGTGAGGTTTTATTGCTTTCAATTCTCCTTCTGCGCTGACTTAAGTCACTTGACTTGTTTTGAATTTCTAGGATGATGTTCATAGATATCTGGCATCTTTGACTCCTTGTGTGTTGGATGTGTCCAATTGTTTGTTGTGTGTTTGTTTAATTGTGTCACGTGCATGCCTCTCTTTGATTTTTCTGGTTGTTCTTGTCTTGCTTCATGATTTTGTCCAAGAGTGGAAAAGGCTAAGTGTAGGTGATTTTGATGAGCCATTATTGTCCCATGTTTTCTTACCTTTAAGTACCCATCTTGATTGATGTTTAGTGCTTAATTATCTATGTTTAGTGCATTTTCTTTTATTGGGCTTCATTGAACTAGTAATTTGAATTGAAATTAATTTGGATTTACTTTGTATAATTTTGGTTTCTTAATTATCTTTAAGTTTGGTTGTGAAACATTTTTGGGCTTGGACATTAATTTTAGGCTGAAGAGAAGACGGTCATGTTAGTGCCACTTCTACGCCATACCAACTTGCTTTTCTATGTCAACATTAGTAATGAGCTAGCTCCTATTTGGGTTTGAATGGCAATTTTGTAATTTTTGAGCCTAGAATGATAGTTTTGTAATTTTGAAGATGTATGGTGATGTGACCACGAGTTTTAGGGGTTTAGAGAGGTTTTATAACACCTTTTCTTCATTTTTCACTTTTGTGTTCCGTTTCTGGACTTGGGAGAGAAACATCCACTTGTGGTTTTTTGTTTTTCATTGCTCAACAACCATTTTTGTCCACTTTTCTACACTAGTTCATCCACTTATTCTCTTCTCTTCATTTGTATGATGTTTTTTTGTTTTACATTGTCTTGTAAGAATTTGATGAATAGCTAAAGGTTCTGTTCTAATTTCTTGAGGATAATGCAAGTTGTAAGGTCTGTTCACTAATGTTTATTGTTGTTTTTGTTGCTCTTTGTTAATAAACTTGTGTCCTTAATTGAGTTTCATTTTAGACATGCTTAATATCTAGTTTAACCTCTACTTTATAGAACTCATGCTTAATGGGTCTAGTTGTTGGTTGTTAAGATTAATTAACCCTTACCATGCTTGATGGTGTGATGAAACTTGTTTAATCTTAGCTAAGTTGGCTATTTCGAATGGATTGAGAGTAAACCCTAACAAAGAAATCAATTTTGTAATCGGGGATAAGCTATATTTGAATAAGGGAATAAGTTTATAAATTTGTTTTATTAATTGAATTTGTTTGGTTATTTTCATTTTGAATCTACCAAAGACCCTCCATTGTGTTGCAATTGGAATATTTGAATGATAATATTATCCATTGGGAGACGACCTTAGGATCACTTCCTGAGTATTACATTTTGATGTTATTATTTTTTTCGAGTTTGACATCGATTAGTTTTTCATAAAAACAAGCAAGCTCCTGAGAATAAGAATAAATACCACGTAGGGTTTAAGTCTTATTCTAAGAATGTTGATTATATAACATGCTTTATAGTATGCAAAGGGTTAGACTTCAAATAAATATAGAATCAAACATTTTGATGTTCCTAATGGAAGATATGCTTTGATTCCTATCATAAAGTAACCCGTCTCTAACCTCAAAGGACCCAAAATAAGTTTTTGGGGACCAAAATGTTATTTTTTCTGCCTAGCAGGTTATTTCAAAATCAAAGAAGTCTCCTTGGATGTTCAAGAACCGATATCTTCACTAAACTTTAGGTATCTTGATAAGTTTTATGATCTTTGATGATACTTTGGCATATTAGATGTTAGTAATGTGTCTTAAACTGTGAAAAATGATAATTTTTCTTGGTTTTTGGAAATCACCATGCAATAATCGATTATGTCATAATGATAATCAATTATTGGTTGAATTAAAATTTTAGGGTGTTGAGACAATAATTGATTATTTCATGCATTATCGAGTATCTAGGATTCTGGAATTTTTTAGGAAAAACTGATGAACTAATAATTGATTATCATTAGTCATAATCGATTATTTTGTCAAGTTGGGTGCGAGTTTTCAAATTTTTTTTACTATTTGGGTTAGTTTTTCAAAAATTTAGACTATTGGCAATAATTAGATGCTTCATAAATGGAAATTAGAATGTTAAATATCATTCTTTTGATAAATGATTCATAAATGTTACCTTTCGTTCTTTAATAAACACTTATTTTTTTAATGTTTAGAATCACTCTTATATCTAGGGGAGTCTTAGATTTAGGGGGGGTATTTTTTTTCTTGAAAGGTTTGTTTTAATCAATAAGGAGGAATATTACATGTAGGGGGACTTCTCTTTTGTAGAAGGAGACATAATTGTGTTGATATCTTGTGATAACATGTACCTCTTTATGGGGAAGATATATGATTATGTTGATATCTTGTAATAACTTGTGCTTTAAAAAGGGGGAGAAAAGTTATTTATCTCTCTTCTAGATTAACTACTTTTGCCTCTTAATTTGTTAATTAAGCACAAGACATAAGTCTTCAACAATCATGACAAGGGAGAATTCAATTTTATTGAGTTATGTGATTTATAGGGAGTTATCTAGAAAGTTCATTTTTTAATTATGATAAAAAAAATCGGGAGAAAAGTTCAAAGCATGATACCTTAAGACTATTTAATGCTTTTCTCTTGTGTAGTTATGTATTTGCATGCTATTACAAAAATCTTTAAAACAAATTTTGATCTTCATAAAAAAGGGGGAGATTATTGGCAAAATAAGAACATGATGAAGATCATTCTTCAAGAATAAATTTTGATAATGATAAAAGAAAATTAAAAACTTAAAGTGATGAGAAAAGATATTGGAAGACTTATATTTTGTTTATGTATTTGATTGAGCCTTTGTAATAAGTAATATATTAGTGAATCGGTTGTTTGTAGGACTTAGCTTAGAGAGTCATAAAGTAGCATGGACAAATATCACCCAAGGAATGATTTTATTTATCTAAGAAATTTTATGATAATTGATTGTCACTAATGATAATTGATTATATGATTGAAATCAAGTTTTTCAAAAGAGTCTTTATGATAATCGATTATCATTGTTGGTAATAGATTACCACAACGAAAAAAATGTTTTCAGAAAAGTTTCTATGATAATTGATTATCACTTTGAATAATCGATTATTAGTGGCGATTGTGACTTGACTCTTCAATTTCTTGACCTAATTTCGAAAATGGCTTCTATAAATAAAGTCATAGGCTTTCATTTCAAAATATAATAGTTGGGTTATAACTGTGTGGAATAACTTTGGAAACCTAGTGTGGGTTAAGCGATAACTTTGTTCAAGTGTCATCTTGATTGATTCAGTGTTGTTGTTGTTGTTAGGTGAAGTTGTTCATCCCCATTCAGATGAGGTGTACATTCCTTGTGGATTTCAAGAGAGGTGTCTTTCGTCTCTTGTGGCTTCAAGAGAGGAGCTTTCTTTCCTAAAATGTTCTTAGTCATATTTGTAATCTTAGTTTATTTTTAGTGATTATTTAATCTCTCTTTTAAGAGTGATTAACAACTAGATGTAGGATCTTTTGATCCGAACTAGTATAAAAATACCTTGTGGAATTTTTTCCTTCTCTACTCTCTTTATGTTTAACTATTGTTATTATAAAGGAAAGGATTTTAGTTGAACTTTAATATTATAAACAAACCAATTCACTCCACCCTATTGGTTTTTGTCCAAATGCGAATATTCTACTGAGAGATTCTAACAATTGGTATAAGAGCTTGCTTTGATAGTGATTCCACAAACACAAAAGGCCCTATAACGTCACCCATTTGATGTTTGCCCACAAGAAGCCCAATGTAAAAAATGATCGGTGGCGCTTTTGTATATAGAGGGACAAATTTGACATCGACCCAATGAACAACCAACGTCAATAAACGTCAGCCTAGGAAACCTCTGATGTCATTCAGAAAAGGACGTCACCTTCTATGATCTCCAACATCACTTAATATCGTTTTCCCATTAATCTGACATTACTTAATGTTGGCCTTTGGCTCCTCTAATGTCAAATGGCTTTTTAAAGCTGCGTGAAACAAAATTTCATTCATTGTTCCTTCATGCGATCTTGTAAGCTTTCTCCGCATTGGCAACAACTGAACATCCCGACCGGATATTACGAATTTAAATAATAAAATAAAGAAATGATACGTCAGCTTCATTTATTAAAACATCATTTCCCAAAAATGCGGGAAATTTAAAACTTTATTTCATTTAAAAGTATCTCAAATTCACCTTATAAACTAAATTATAAGATAAATCCATGTTCATAAATCAAAGGTTACAATCTGTAAAATCCATTATAAAACAACTCTATAAAAATCTTCCCAGCTAGCCCCTGCTCCGTCTCTAGGCCTCACCAGATCCACCTAGAACATCATCTGCTCCTATGTACCGCGTACATGATCATCGCCAAACACACGCAGATAGGGTGAGCTAATATCAAACAAAATCATATATATAAAACATTTATATACTAATACAAATATATCAAAGGAATTTCATGCTTTGTTTTCATGCCACATGGCCACCACCTTGTTAACCGTGTTCTACGTCTTCTAATAAGTATCTCAAGATGTCTTGTTGCCACACCTATCAATCACAACCGATAGAGTATGTGCGGGAAACCATGCTACGGATCATACACCGTAACGCTAGGTGGAGTTCCCAATACGAATAACATTCGTAATGTCCCAAGACTACCAAATTCGTTGGTCTTATACCAAGGAGGACAATCTATCTGGACCCGTCGTACACGCCACAACGTGCACACTCACACCGACAACACTCGCCAACCCGAGCCACAACTCAAGAGTTTCTCGTGTTCATCCGCCATCCCGAGCCACAACTCAAGGGATACGTTCCGAGCCACAACTCAAGGAACACCAGCAATGCCGACCTTCGAGATATCACCAAAGCTTTGTAGATCACGCAAGTCAAAAGCATTGTAAAACACATTTGCCTCACCAAAAATTGTTTAGCGATACTCACGAGGTGCTAGGCCAAATGCGCATCCAGATCGCCTGGTGGGGGACGCGTACCGTCAGGCACCAAACGCCTCTACAGATGTTGACTTTGCACCTATCGCCTGGCAGAACTAACTCTGCCGCCAGGCGCCACGTTTTTGTATTCTCTGATCTCCTCGTTGTCGCCTGGTGGTTCCCTTGATTCTGCCAAGCGCCACACCAGTACTCACGTAATACTGGTTCTGGTTTAGGTTCTGGTGCAGTTGCTCACATCCTCACACTCCGAGTCACTTAACCAATCCAATTTTTTTATGTTATAGCAGTATAACAGTGCCTGCAATACCCTACTTTCATCATAATTACTACTACAAGAATTCTCACTTCAAACATTTTATTATTGGAATCCTTAACCACCCTTAACCTTAAGTTAATCCTATGCCTCATACCAATGATATAACCACCACATCACAATCAATTAGGAACACTATTGATACCTTACCATTCATTAAATGGTCCCATTTGTCTCAATCCCTTGCACTAATCTATCAGCTTAATAAGTCTAAGCTTACCCATCTAAGCTCTTACACACATATATATCCATAATCTCCTACTTCTTATTTCACCATTCCATTACCATAATTTCTTAGAATCATCTAACTAATCCTTCACAATTAAAAATCCCCATTGCTATAATCATGCCAATTCCAATACCCCACATTAAACCTTGTTAGCATTTACCACCAATTATTAGTTTAGGCCAATCTTTACAATATTCCAGCCTTTCAAATTTTATTGCACACGACCCAAACTAATTTCCCAACCACCAATGCGCACCAAAACTCACAAACCAGCAATTCTCTTATGGCGCCTTGCGGCAACCAAGGTGCCGCTAGGCGGTCCCTACTGTTCCAGGAACTCCAAAACTCTCGCTGCACCTGCGAACCTCAACCAACTCCAAGTATCCTGTTTTCGATCGTTTCACGCCTCAATAGGATGCACTCATGTGATTAGATTCATGGTTCAGTCCTAAACTTCTAATATACAAAAGTCCATTGACATGTTCCACTTAATTTAGGGATAACAAATCAGTCCCCATTCATCAACCCCAAATTGATGTTCATACCATTTTCATTCAAATCAATGTTCAACTTCATATAACTCCACGACATCTGACTCCTAATCATTCACTGACTTTTAGTAAAATCTTTTTTCCCAATTAGAATTTGCCCAAAAACCCTTAATCACCAAAATCGAGTTAAATTGACTCGTGTCACTTGGCGGGTATTCATCTCCGCCAGGCTGTTTATCAAGAACCAAAAAAATGGGTTGGCAACTTGCATCGCCTGACGGTCGGGACAGTGCCGCCAGGCGGTTCCCCTTTAGGAAATCTAGAAATATGTAGGAATGATACGTCGCCTGGCGGGTATTCATCATCCGCCAAGCGGTTTCTAGAAATATCCCAAAAACTCATGAAATCCAGAGGAAAGACAGGCACAATATCAATATAGATGCATTAAGCCATTCATGCAATAATTTAACGTAAGTTAAACGCGAAGACAACACCTTTAACCTGGATTCCTTGCTTAAAAATTTAGGAAGATGAAGGTTCCTCCTTGTCACCAATGGCCTCCCTCTAGTTCTCTCCCAATTCAGCCTCTTATGCCTCAATCAATACCCAGTGCCACTCTGAATTTTCTCTCCTTACTAAGCACAACAAAACATCCTCTAACCCTCTCTCTTTTTCCTCTTAATTAGCCAATTTACTAAGCCTTAATTCAAGATTAATGCAAAAAACGAAAATTAACATTAACAATAGCTTAATGATCATTCAATAGTTATTTCATGATCATTTTCGCAGCCCTTCTTGCTGCCCTCGGCTAGGGTTTTCTATGCCCTTTCACATTCATGCCAAAAGGAATTTTGGCAAAAAGAAAGTTTAATTCGATTCTACCAAGGTTCAAACACCTAATATTGCCAATGCCAAATCAATGCACAACCATTTAACTAATTCAAGTTTTATGATAATTCATATAATTCTATGATTATATTATCACTTAACATGATCAAGCATATTATAAAAAATAATAATAAATTAAATAACACATAGTTGGCACATATAAGACTCAAATCCAAGTCTTTTCACACAATAAAATGCTCTCAACCATTTGAAATAGTACTTTTCCACGTCATACATGTCAGAATTAAATGTCATAAAGGCTCCCACTACCCACATTTATTAATTAATTAATTAATTTTCACGGGTCTTACAACAACAACCTCCACAAATGAGTTTGGCTTCATTTATCACCACTGAACTTGTTGGATTTTCATTTTTGAGTGATTGATTTATGAGTTTTAAACCGATTCTTTTTCGTTTTCATCTCCATTTAACGTAATAGTGCTTTTTCATCCCCATTTCACTGCCCAACTTTTTGTTTGTCGGTGGCGCCGCCACATTCTGCTACCAAAGGCGACCCTAAGGCCACCATCCATCTAACTTCATTCTCGATTTTGCTATAAGAGGTTAGTTTTTCATTTCCTTTCATTGCACGTTGTCTCTTGTTCATTGTATGTGTATTGGTTATATTTTTTCTTTCACATTATAGTTTTAATCTTAGACAATTTTTTTAGTTTGTTTTCTTGGCCTTTTCTTTTATTTGAAATTTTATAATATTTACAAAAACTATGAATAAAATTTAAATCATTCTAATTTTATTTGATTTTTTAAATTATTGTTACATTGTTATTTTATATATGAAGATTTACTATAATTTTAGTTAAATACTAAGCAAACCTTAGTTCCTATTTGAGATTTTGTATAAATGATTAAATTTTTAATCATTTGTATTAAATCTTGAATTATCCGATCAGATAGTTTGAAAAAATTATTTTTCATAATTGGTTATAATGTGTACATTAAGGTTTATAAATAAATTTGATAAAATTTTGATTGAGACAATTTTATGTTATTCTCTAGATGCATACTTGATTGTGGTCATGAGTGATCACTTTCATTTCGTGTACTTCATAGATCGATGTGAAATACTGTCAAAATTTTGTCGAATTTATGATGTTTGACTTCTTTGTACACGTGTTAGCAAATTATGAAATTTGTTTTTTTGAATGGGTAGGGCGTCACCTTGTAAGAGTTAAAAGTTTGATATTGATGGAGTTTTTTAAGAACATAGTATGGACCGAAGTTAGATGAAGGAGTGTCACATTAGTTTTTGCAATATGCTCAAGAACACAATCTTTGTTAATGGAAAATATTTTTGTCCTTGTGATCGTTGTCTTAATCAAATACATTAGGACTTGGTCACAATGCGTGATCATCTATTCATCTAAGATATAGTGAGGAGTTATACAATTTGAACTTGGCATGGAGAAGTATTACACAAGCCTACGACGTTACGAGGAACATATTATATAGACAAATGGATGAATAATCATTTAGAAGGCATAGTACGTGATGTTAGTGAAGAAAACTTTGGAAGAGCTCATTTATATGATTCTCTTAAGTTTGATTCAAAGGAAGAGTTGTACCCGAGATGCACTAACTTTACACAACTATCGACAACTTTAAAATTGTTCAGTTTAAAAGCAAGAAATGAATTGATCAATAAACGTTTCACACAATTGTTAGAGTTACCGAAGGAGATGCTTTCAAAAAATAACACGTTACCTATTCATAATTATGAGGAAAAGAAAAATCTATGTCTAATGAGTTTAGAATATAAAAAGATATGTACATGCGCCAATGATTGTGTATTGTACATAGACAAGTTTGCTTCACTGAACACATGACCAACATGTGATTTATCATAGTTTATGTTATGACAAAATGAAAAGAAACAGATTAAGAGAAAAAGAAGACACACAAATTTACGTGGTTCAGTCAATGTGACCTACATCCACGGAGCAGTTCAAGAGTTTCTTATTTCTGAATAATGATAGAGAGATACATGATACAGATGCCTTTTAGCCTTATAAAAGAGTAAAAAAATAACAGCCCCTTTAAGCCTCATTACAACCCATAACTATATCATAAATATATGAAGTAAGGAAGATGAAGGGACAACATAACATTCAAGGCATCTTAACAGTTTAAAAAGAAAATTGATGGAAATAGTGATGATGAAGACAAAGATGGTCGATTCACTTGGCAAGGTGATGTGATACTTGTCTATAATACCTAAGTTCAAACGATTGGTTTCTATTAAAGAAGATACAAAGAACTTGAAATGACATGTTGATGAAAGAAAGCATGATAATCTTCTTCGACATCCAGTTGATTCTCCACAATTGAGAAATTACTTTGGTTAATTTTAGAAACTTTCATATGATTGAATGAGTTTTTACTAATAATTAAGAAGTTACTTTGATTAAAAGTGAAAACTTATATTAAAAATAATCAAAAAGTTACTTGGTTAATTAGCTTTTTACTAGATATAAAATGTAAAAAGTTATATATAATTAGACATAGTAATATTTAATTAAGAACTTACTTTAGTTAAATTTACTATGACACTTGGATTATATATTGGAATTAGGGTTGGACAAAATTAATTTAACTGTAATGTACTACGGTTAATTGTATTGTTTTATACTCAAATAAACTGAATTGGTTGTATTAAAAATTGATTTATACTATTGTCCAATACAGTTTTTAAAAATCGAACATATATGAGTAAATTATTTAATGATCGAACCGAACTACATTTTAATTTTTCCTCATTGCTTCACACTTCCTAGTATACCAGTAATGTACGACAATCATTGTATTTCCTCATCTCATCATCTACACTATGCGCAAAATTTATTGTTATTTGATTTTTTTTTGTTTTCATGTCATATACAATAATAAAAAAAGTGTGTAACACTTTTTAGGTTATATTATAATAATAAATTTAAACGATAATTTTATGATTATATTATAAATCACAGTTTCATTGATATTAATTATTTCATTTTATAAAAATTAGTCTTTAATATTTATTTCATATTATAAAAAATAGTGTTATATATAATTTATATTAATTAATATAATTATCTATGATAAAAAAATTTAATACTTCCAACATTTATTTTCTAAATATTTTATTTATACTGAACACAAAATAAAATCTACCTATTTTAATTATAGTTTTCTCTTTTCCTCTTAAAATTAAATGTGTTTTTCTTATTATATTACATAATTACTATTGTTCACGGAAGAAACTATAATAGTGAGAGAATTAAATTTTATAAATAATATCTTAAATTTTATTTTTATAATATCTTAAATTTTATTTTTATTATCGTTTTAATACGTAACAAAATCATTTCATATTATATCTAATTTTATATTATTTCAATTTCTGTATTTCTTTTTTCAAATATATTTTTATAGTTTTAAATATAGAGTGTTTTAACTATTGTACATTTGAAGAAAAAAATTCAACAATTTAAATTGATGTAATAATTTATGATCAATTGAAATGATGAAGTATATTTAGTTTAAAAATAATACAATTTGATTCAAAATTAGTATGATTTAGTTAAAAAACGATTCAAAAATAATACAGTTCAATTTAAAAATATTATAGTTTGTACTACAGTTCAGTTTATAATAGTCTGATTCATATTACAGTGTGTTCAGTTTAGTTTGTTAGACAAAAAAAATAGTTCAGTTCAGTTCGTTTAAACTGTTGTTCAGTTCAGACAAACTATTTTTTAGTTCAATGCAGTTTTGAATGGTTCAATTCAGTATCCTTTGCCAGCCCTAATTGGAATCCACTGATAGGGGACTATATATTATATCTATAAACATGTATGTGGCCACCTAGATTATAACTCCTTATATATGATTGGAGAAAAATCAAACCATTATATATATA
>Ga0099823_1004183_pt1 | contig 13999 bp, 5 predicted proteins | sample CowpearedBW_FD_76831 | JGI IMG/M metagenome (GOLD analysis project Ga0099823, IMG submission 76831) | Root nodule microbial communities of legume samples collected from California, USA - Cow pea red BW | ecosystem: Host-associated > Plants > Roots > Nodule | place: USA: California | collected...
GTTAAATTTTTGAAAGGACCCATTTGGGTCTGACTTTTAAAGGTGGAGGGCATCTTTGCCAGCAATTGGAGAGTTGTGAGATCATTGTCTTCTTTTTCATGAGCGAGGTAGTCATAGCGTCTCAGAAGCCATAAAGCAGTGCCTGCATTGAAAAAGCCATAACCATGTTACCAACTTCATTTTATGTGTGGACATGCATGAAATGATGAGAGAGATAGAGAGAGAGAGATGGACCAAAAAACTGATCAATGACAGTGGTGTGAAGAATGGACATCTTATCGTCGCGGTGAAAATGGATGTTGGGATCAAGTTGAAGATCTTCAAGGAAGAAGCTGAGCAAGTCTGTTTTTCCAAGAGCAGCTGCTCTGTAAACCGGTGTTTCTCCCAAATTGTTCCTCATCTCTATCAATGCCTGATACTGATCTGAACCTGCTTCCTCCTCGTGCTCCAGAATGCTCTTTGTCATCTCCACTTCCCCTGTGAAGGCCACTTCATGGAGTGGCGTGTTCCCCATGTCATCCTGCAACCTCAGCACACGCTTTATGTCGCCCTCACCCACCCACTCGATCATTTCCCTGTACATTTCTGGGTTCCCACAGTGTGCTGCGTAGTGAAAAGCTGTGCTGTGGTGTAAATCGATTCTCTTATCCAACAGATCCTTGTGTTTGCTGAAAAATTTCCTGAAACCTTCCCAGTCATATCTCTTCGCCAATATGTATGGCCTTTTCATTTTTTCTATGTGCAAGGCTACTTGCCTTGTCACCTCTAATTTCCTCCTCGCTGCCTGTTCCTCGTTCATCACTCACTCATCGATCCTTCACTTCATCCAACCATTGGTGTCTGTCTCCTTATATCATGGAAAAGAATCCATTACGTATCCGTCGTAACCCAGAAGCCACCATTTTCAGCATATGTGCTTTGCTTAATTAATTCACAAAGTGAATAAGCTTGCAAGAATAACTAAAGTCAGAGGTTTCCCTTTGCTTTCCAACATTATGTATTCCCCTAATTGCTGGACTGGACTGGCTTTGTTAATACTCTCACATGCACAGAAAAGAAACAAAATATAATCTTCATATGTTGAGATTCTTCTTAGGGATGAACTTGTTACAAATTTGAGATCAACATATTTGTATTGTTTTCAGTCACTGTAATGAAATAAAGATTCATACACTGTCACGCAAGTACAGCTAGATCAACTCTATTTTTTTCTCCTTAAAAGACAAGTATATATTCGTTGGTTCTGCTACTTCAAGCCTGCTACAGCAGTTTCTGTCTTTTTTGCTGGTTATCATTCTCATAATATTACATTATTAACAGAAAAACTTTCTTCCACCTTGTGTAAAGCAATAAGCATATCACAACAATGAACTTAAGTTATAACAGGGTACTTGTCTTGGTTGGCATTATTTTAATTACAAAAATGTCGCATTTAGGTGAATTGATGAAGTCTTGTCTTTCGTTTCACAAATTCCTCTGCTTTTTGTTATCGTAGGTTAGTGATTTAATTTTTCAAATTAATTACCTGGTTAATTCCTGCTACACTTTCCTGTTTTTCATTACTTCTCAGTGGCATGCGATTTCACCTGTAACAAGTCTTGTCTCCACGAAACAATATGGTATATAGTAAGAAAAAGCGAGATAAGAGAAATAATGTATTTAATTTATTTTTAGTATAACTCCTGCATGATCATAGCCCTATGATCAAGACTGAATTTATTTGCCATTTATCAGTGCTAAAGTAAATACCAGTGAGTAAATTCATTTCTTCAACTTGGGAATAGTTTAAGCATATTTTGATCATAAAAGTGAATACCACAAACTCGAAAGTTTAGGTAAATTAGTGAGAGTGTTATAAACTAGACCTGTAAAATCAAATTATAAACTCTTGACATTTTATTTGGTATAAAGAATTACATCAAAATATTATTAAAGAATATAATAATTCAACATTAGATTAAACTATTTAAAAATATTATGCTACAAATAATTTTTATATACTATTGTTTTTATCACTAGTTGATCACATTATATGTTATATTTAAATAGTTTTTATATTTTTATAATAGTAATATATTTTTGTCACCTATTATTTGGTTGATTATATTTATATTATTTTTTTACGTAAAAAAAAAGTTAATGGACTTAAAGTGAGGGAGGCCCAACGATTCCAAAATAGAACACAGGCAAAAAAAAAATACTAAAGCTCTAAGATGACCCAACCCACTAATTTGCAGTGGTGGTGTCTGTGAAACGGCGAGACAAGAGAAAGGAAACACGGGAGAGCAATAAGATCGCTGGCTGTTCAGGAGAACGTAGAAAAGTAAAACGACGACCTGAGAAAGACACCGACCCGGATCTGTTCCTGCGATAGGAGAACGCTTGCAAGAGAGAATCACGGAATTGTAACCCTGGTGCGTTCTTATCTGAATCGACTCTAAACTCGTGCGAATTTGCTCGAGTTCACACCTACTTCCGAGTTAACTAGGTTTGAGGGCGTGGGAACGTAAATTCCTCCGAGTTTACGAGTTGACTCGCGATCTTGATAACCTGATAGCGACATGTACATATTCTATAAACTGACGCTCAATTCTCTTGTGGTCATATAATTGAATATCTGAGTTTGTGTTGTTGAAAACTTGATTTTTTGTGTATCTCTGTATTTCTGTTTTTTATGAATATTTTAGGGTGAAGTGATGAATCTTTTTTTCTTATGCAGTACAACCTTCCTTCACTCCAAGAACTTCAGTCTTCAAGAATCTGCCAATTAATTGCAAGTCTTTTCATCCCTTGTTGTGTTAAAGTTTCTGATTTTCTCATCAGATCCCAATCTAATATGGTTCTTTTTTATTGGGGTTAAAAATTTTAGGAGCAAATAGCTCTGGCAAGATATGGCTACTAGACGTGTTCGTTACTCCCCTCTTGCCACAGACGACAATGATGTTGCTATTAATAGATCATTTGACCCACGATTTGATTATACACCGAAGGCCTTGGATAAAGTTCCCTGGAAATCCATTGCCCTTGCACTCTTCTTGCTATTCCTTGGTACAGGACTTCTGTTTCTTTCATACTTTATCTTCACTGGTCATATGGGGGGAGAGCGTTCTCAAGCATATGGCCTTTTAGCCCTTGGCTTCCTTAGCTTTCTCCCAGGTATGTTGGATTCCTTGAATGAGTGATATGCATTATGTATGTTAAGTATCTTGTTTAATGAATATAAGAACAATAAAATTAATGGTTTTCACGACTCTTTGAGATTGCTGAGCTAATATCCTTTTGGACGAATTGGTTGTTAGTTATGCATTACGAGCCGTAGAGATTTTTTAGCTCAAACTGCATTTGATCTTTACCCAGAGAAACACATAAAGCATGCCAATTTTGTCAGTGTTCAATTGAATTTGGTGAAACGGGGGGTACTGGATGCACTTCTTTATTAGCAGATAGATAGTTCACAAATCATAAACCTATACAATGAATCAGTTAAAAATGTTTCAAAGAAATGTGACATACCAATACTTACCTGATGAGAATATCATTGCATACAATACGAAGCATACTGGTATGATCCATATCAGCTGTCCTCTTTGCCTATGCCACCCCATAAAATATGCAAACTTCACATTAACGTGCCATTAATACTGTATTAACACAATTTCTTTAGCTAACACTTTTACTCGCTTATTAAAAAAGCACTTTAATGTTTAATTCAATGATGAGTTTAGAATAAGAGACGGGCATGGAATGGGTGGAGGTAAATGATTATTTTTATGTTTACAATTATGAATAAATGATTATTTCCATCTCATATATACGGAATGATGTTTCTTGCCGTAATTTTTAGCCTGTTTCATGTCTCACTTCTTTTGTCCATAGATGTTTCTTCAACTATAAATTTTAATTTAGTTTGTATCTACCATGACTATGCAGATATTAACATATCTGCTACGTGGATCTTTTGCTGGAAACATAATTTTTCTTGATTTCTGGAAACAGGTTTTTATGAGACTCGAATTGCATATTATGCATGGAGGGGTGCTCAAGGATACCGCTTTTCTGCCATCCCTGATTATTAGAGCATTACTGTAAAAGAGTAATAGAGTTATACCTCGAAAACTTTGTAATGATCAAATTTGGTTGCAACTTGTATGTTTGAATGACACAGATAGAATAAAATGATAGATGTAATCGTTTTGATAGAGAAGTAGTTAATCCAGTAACAAAATTTAGAGAAAAAAAAATGCATATCACTTGAAATGATTTCAATCAAAGTTGTGACAATTAGGCATTTCAGTGAGGTGAGAGCAACTCGTTATTGACGTTTAATTTTGGTAATTCGTAATGTTATGGAATTATAACGGATCTTCTCAAGACTCACTCAATCTACGGTTATTCTTTCTGCAGGTAAATGCGATTGAGGACACGTTTTAATAAACTTTTGTGTAAAAAAAAATAGGAAGGAAAAATAAATTAATTTTCATGCATAAAGGTTTAAAACAAAGATATGGGAAAGTAACGTAAAAGATTTTACAAATTATATTTTGAATTATTTAATTTTAATTTATAAGAGAATATTTTTTTTTCCCTATAAATTTTGATAGAGAAATTATTTAAACGGATCTAACGACTAACTATGGGACATAGATTGGGTGCCAAATAAAAAATGTGCACACGGGACTTGTGCCAAAAAAATAAAGTGGCATTTATCTCTCATTCTTTTTTTATAGTCTATTTAGCACAAATAGTTTTAACAATGTAATTTATTTAATACATGATAAAAGCGAAAAGATTAATCAACCTGGAATAATTGCAAATTGTGGATAGTCCAATTGAATAGTTCAATAAATAACTAAAATTCGTTATCGTGAGTGAGTTTTTAAAACATTTACTCTCTTTTCGATCTGCAGCTTCAACCATGGCATTATAACAATCACTTTCAGTCATGCATTTCTTTTCTTTTTAAAACTTCCAGGGACTTAGATAAATAACGAACGTGCGGTGAGCTAATTTTGGATGGGGAAAATGTGAGATGAGAGTATTAAGATAATAGTTTCTGTAATCATTGTGGTTTAAATTCTTCTCGTGGACCCACACAGGGCACAATAATATTGCTTTTCTTTTTGTCTATGATTATTATTCTGTTAACAATTAAGAGAAGTTAACAAAGCCTTGATTTTGGAAGTTAAGAGAAGGAAGAAAGTCAACTGGTTGCATCTTTACTTGTGTAGATGGTTAATCTTTTTCTATGACAGTGTTATTATTTTTTAAGAACTTCCACGACAGTATTATTAAACATGGAAAACTCAAAATTTGGTATTGCGTACCGTTTTAATGATCATTACAACCATCTTATCTTTACTTAAAATAAGAACAATTTTTTACAACCAATTTGGATTCTATGGTCTACACTGGAGATATATTAAAGCCAATAATTGTATTTAACGTATTTTTCTTTTTTAACTCAGACCTTCATCACATTTTTTTTTAAGTGAGTAAGGGAACACAAATTTATCTTTGAAACTATTTTTTATTTTCTTTGTTTTTAGAACTTATTTTCATCTCATAAATAACATCATTGTTCTAACATCGATTTTCTTGAGATAACATTGTTATGGTAAATTATCTCAAACCATACAGATGCAAGCCACGCGTTTCATTACTACCCAAACAAGCTTTTGCTGTAGAGAAACCTTTCAAACTTTCCGCGTTTTATCGTAGAATATGTGAATCCATCCGCGTAATTTTAATTTAATCACTAATTTTGAATTTCAGTTTTATACATATAATAATTGTATTAGCTATTTAAAATAGAATATATATTGCTATTAGTCTTCGTATGTAATGTAATATTCTCATATTTTATGATTGGTCCAAAATTAGAGTCCTGAATTGATTCAGCTGCATCCACAGGATCCTAACAACCACCATCTTCGCCCAAAGAAAATTCCAATTTGCAGTATCCAGAACCTAAATATAATAATCATGAAAAGCAATATAAGAATATTTAATGAAGAGACAGAGACAAGAAGAACCAGTGATATTGGACTAGCTTGAAGCGATGCTATTCATTTTTCATCATTTCTCAAGTGATTATAGATTAAGGGAAACAGATATGCAATTCTCTTTTTTTTTTTAAAGGATTTTGCTCATAATATGATAGTCGCTTAAGTAAAATTAGTAAAGCTATATGTATGATGTAAGTGAAATTAGTGAAGCTGTCAATGTTCTAGAATTTTGAAAAATCATGTAGATACGTAAAAGTGGTGATATGTCCAACAAAATGTGTGTTATTTAAGCAATATGAGAATATTCAAATGGTAGAAGTTCAAGTGTGAAAATTGGTGTTTAAATGATGAAGAAATAACTTTAATATTGCATATGGAGAGAGTATCTCGCTCATACCACGTACATCAGTGTAATGTAATTTATAATTAAATAAGTTGATTATGTCTTTATTTATTTGGCAAACTTATTATTGTCTTTTACTAGTTTCAAAAGTAAATAAAAGTGTCGAATTCACGTATACCTAGTATAATACTAAAAATTACATTTACTAGGTATGAAATAAATGATAGTACATGAAGTGGAAATGAATAACAAAAACTTAAAAGATAAGTTAGATTTAAACATTACATTTTTTTTTTTAGAGTAAGAAACTAGTTAAATAGAAACACTCTAATATTGTTAGGATTAGATTCATCAAAAAGCTAAAAAATAAAGATTTTTCTCTTCTTCATTGTCATTAATCCTTATAGAACATATTTTACCATATTGAATTATAATTCTTTGTCAACTCAAAAAATAATTTGCATTAAGCTTAACGATTTAAGTATGATTAATTGATAAGTCATTGTCTCAAACAAATGATTTATTGTCTTATCTTAGGTCAATCATTCATAAGGATTTTTTAACCTCTTACAACTTCAACTTATTTATGCTTTATTACAATAAAAAATAAGCACAAAAATTATAAACACTAATAAAGAAGAATAATATAACATTTTATATATCCAAAATATAAAGAGAGTTCAGTTATTACATGCATCTAATAGAATTTAGCTACTCATAAAATTGAATAACATGAAATTTATATAAAAGATGATGAAGAAGAAATTGAGATAAAAGTCATGCATGGTGTCTCTATTGCCTTTTTTTTTTCATGTTCCTCCCTTATGATTTATCAAGCCAATAAAAGAACATTTTATAAGGGATAATGATACTTTGACCCATTTTTGACCCAATCTTAAATTATCACATCATACCATTAAAGAAAATAAAAATAAAAATATTCAAGGGTGATTAGAGTGATGAGTAAAAAATGAATCAAAAAAAATAAATCGAAATATTATTATCTTTTCATAAATAATTTATTTAGTTAGAACTTGGGTTTGAGAGAAGGTCTCCAAGTAATTTTTTTATGTTTTTTGTCAATAAAACTTACTATGTTAAAATTAGCTCTCTAGCTCTCGCTGGATAAGACCATGACACTCTTTTGTCTATAAATTGACTTAACAAGTCATGTTATATAAGCAAAAGACTATCTTATACTACCTTTACTTTTTTCATGTTTTATTCTCCTAACTTTTCTTCTTTACTAAATCCTACTAAAAGAGTTCTAAAAAAGTTAAATGTATTAATCAAATATTATAACTAACCTTTTATTTTCTTATAATTATAAAAGCTAAAGAAAAAATTATGAAAATTATTATAAATACATTCGAATATTATGATTATAAAATATGATATGGGTGAATAGGATTTAAACGAGTAAAGAATGTACAAATGAGGTGGTTAATATACGTATCCCAAAAACTTCTTGAATCATAAATTAAGTTAACATTATTTAAATTTTTAGTATAATTATTAATAATGACAAGATTGTTTGATGTCTTTTCCAATAATTGAAAGTTTAAAATTCTTAATATATATATATATATATATATATATATATATATATATATATATATATATATATATATTTATATTTATATCTTAGTATTCCGAGATCTATTTATTTGAAATTTGATGTCTTTCTATCATATCTAATAATCTAATTTTATTTAGGAGTTGAGGTAAAAAATAATTTAAATATTTCTTTTTTCTTTCATTCTTTGATGCATTTTTTAAGGATAAAACAGTGACAGAACACAAACTTCAAAACAGATAATACTTTTGATGGTCAGTTTAAATATTTATTTCTTCTTCTACTCCTCTAAAACACATTTTAAGGATAAAATTATGATAAAGCACATGCCGCAAAGTGCACAATACCTCAAATGAGAAATAATTAACTCTAATGATGTCACTCAATAGACTTAAGATCGAAACTATATCATTATCATTTATCAATTTATTAGATGTTCTTGTTATAGACTTTAAACTATAAATATTATATAGAAGAGGAAGTTACATTTATTTTATCACATAAATATTGTATGATATCACACAATATTATTTATTTAGCGGTCATGTCTTGAAAATTGATTTTTTTTTATTGAAATAGACTTTATTCTGGTGCTATACAATGTCATATTTTATAGGGTTAAATATGTTTTTGGTCCCTCAACTTTCAACGAAATTTGGAATTAGTCCTTCATCAAAAGTTTTGACCAATTTAGTCTTTCATCTTTAAAAATGCGTGAATTTAGTCCTTTTAACCAAATTTTGTTAAGTTTATCTGACGTTTCAAGCACATTTCATGATAGTATTTGAATTGTTTACACCATTTGACACATTTTCACTTCAATGTTAGCTCAAATATTATCATAAAATGCGTTTAAAATGTCAAATAAACTTAACAAAATTTGATAAGAATGACTAAATCCACTCATTTCTAAAGATGAAAGACTAAATTGGTATAAAGTTTCGAAGAGGGACTAATTCCAAAATTCATTGAAACTTAAGGGACCAAAAACATATTTAACCCATTTTTTAATAAGATAAAGTTAGTTTAGGTAACTGATAGGAAACCATGATTGCTACCAAATATTTTTGTCATAATGTACGTGATATAATTGTGAGATTTTTCACATATTTATATACTAAATTGGATTTTTTTTTCAAAAATTAAATTAATTAAGTTTTTTCATAGTAAGTTTTTGTAACACCTCAAACATCCGCTATTATAAATATATAATCTAATATAACGTCTATACAAAAGGTTTAGCTATCATAAGTCTATGACGTAACATATCATTTATACAAAAATTTAAGCTATCTTAAACAAACTTAAATCATAGGAAATTTCTTTCTTCATCCTATGTTTTCTTCTATATCCCATACCTTTTAAAATTCTAATTATATTCGTACTGAAATTAATAGAAAATAATAGGGTATAAAATTATTTAGCTTTGTTGTTTCACTTTCGGTGGTGGACGGTGGTCTTTCTTGAGGTGGGTGAGTGAGGGTGGTGGTTTGTAGATATTTGGGGTATGTAGTGATGATCATTGGTTGTGGGAGAATGTTGCTTGACTTGTTATGATTTGTTGTGAAGCTTTCTTTTGTGTTTTAATCATAGTTTTGGATCTTGTAATCCGTAGATATTCCAAATTTCACACTTTAAAATTCAAAAATATTAATTTTATACATTTTTAATTGTTAGATTTAGAATGTAAATTTACATTACGAATTGTATAATTTAGAATGCAAATCTATCTAGAATTGTATAAATTTGCAAGACTATTTAAAATGCAAATTTTTATTACGGATTGTACAATTCATGATGTAATTTTACATTACAAATTGTATAATTTGTCATATAAAATTACATTTTGAATTGCACAATTAATAACGTAATTCTATATTTCGGATTTGTACAATTTGGAATACTCTTTTACATTATGGATTGTGTAATTTGAAATGCAAATTGCATTATGAATTGTACAATCCAAAAAGTAGAATTGCATTATGGATTGTACAATCCGAAATGCAATTTTATATTACAGATAGTACAATCCGAAATGTTATTTTGTTGTTTGAAGGTGTGGTCAGGCTGAAAGTTATTATGTAATTTTGAAATCACTTTAGAGAAATGGAATATTTAATTGAAATATCCTATGAGCTAAATTAATTGTCAAATATGGAAGTGATGGCAAACGTCCCAACCATGGCTAGTGAATACAAGAATAGTGGGCCATGGTTGAGGAAGGTCGTCATTTGGTATTTAGAGCCACGGTTGCTCAATAACTCTTATCCTCCATTTTTCTTCATTCTGAGTTGTTTACATGTTTTCCTTCATGTCTTGAATTTTTTGTACCGATTGGATTGTGGGTCTTATGTTCTTGTTTGGCACAAAGTTCATTGTTGTTCTTGAACCTTCATTTGTGTGGTTTAGGTGCTCTATTTTGTGTTCTATCATTTGCTTTTAATTTCTCTTTGAATCTTTGTTGTTTTGTTCGGTTAACTTGCTTTATCTTTAATTCATTTTGATTTTATGATCATTACATATTTTCTAGAAGTCATTTTTAGTCTATATATGTCATTACTTCCTTATTTAGTCGTTTGAATCTCTTTAAAATATGAAATTATGAAATTTTCAAAGATTAAAGGATATATCTCAAGGATTATCTATTACAATTTATTCAAGTACAAAATCAAGGCCATGAAAGTCTATAAATTGAGGGTCTGGCATAGCTCAAACACACACTTGGAGAGAAAGAAACTTGATATCTCTACACTTGAAGGTAGAATGACATTCTGAAGGATAGAGGCATTCGATTTCAACATCAGTATAGTCTTCAGTATGCTTAGGAGTAGCTAACTCCCTCATTCACGGGGGTTTGGTGTAATGTATTCTTAATTCTCTATGAATTCTTCATTTAATATAATTTTTTGTCATAATCTTTTATGTTTTATTCTTGTTTTAATTACATAGTCTATGAATTTTTCACATATGAGTGTTCATATTGATTCGAAAGATACTTTGGAAACCCAGTTTATGATCTTTAATTGCATGTTCTAGATATGGTGCATATGTGGGAGTATCGGCTGATCCAAAAGATAGTTTAGGAAACCTGCGTAGGATAAAACAACTTTTGATTTTACATGTTAGACATAGATGTGATCATTGGTCATTCTTAAAACAACCATTTTAGTTTTGTCCACTTTAGTTTCAAAAATAGAATAAAAGAAAAGAAAAGAAAAATAAATTACTCATAATAAATAATACAATACAATAATAGGTGATCAATTTTAAAATTACAATAATTAAAAATATGAAAACAGAAAATATATAATGGACATAGGAGGGAGATGGTGTTCTGCGGAGGAGGGGAGATAATCTTTTACTACTATGCCTTCTGTTAAGACTGTCATCACATCTTATAGCTTGTAGGTCATCATCAAAAGCACTCTTCATCAGAAAAACTCTTCGCCAAAAGCACTTTTCATCAAGCATTCTTTTTTGCTGCAGAAGGCAAAGTCATAAAGCCATGAAAGCCATCATTCTTAACCACTCTTGCAGAAAGCTAGAGTCACATAAATCACCAACCATAGCAGAGACTAGTCTCCTCAATTAAAAAGGCATTGTCATTAAGATCAGAAAGCCATTGTCATTGTAGAAAGCCATTATCAATGCAGATTGTAGAGACTAATCCATTAAAGCAACAAAATCTCCTAAAATCATCTAAAATCATTAACTTTCTCTGTAACAAAAAATCTTCTATAAAATGAGAGGAAATGGATGGATAAAGGGTTGGAAAATTGGTTAAGAGAACTCTAAGAAAACTTTGAGAAACGTTCCAAAATGGAGGCTAAAGTCTAAGCTCAAACAACATCACAACAACACAACAACATGAATCACACCCTCCATTTGAAATCGATAATAAACAACTTTTGCTTTCATCTTGGAATGCTCTACCTTTCCACTATTGTAGGTTGTATGCTCTAAATTCCACTATAGTATGTTGTATGCTCTACATTCCACTATAGTATGTTGTATACCCTATATTCCACTGCAGTATGTTGTATGCTCTACATTCCACTCTTGTATGCTCTCCATTTGAAATCAACGATTGCCCTATCTTTGCATTTGAAATCATATGTGTTTGTTTGGGATCAGTATATTCAGTATCCACTTAAAATCCGTATGTTCAATATGCATTATCATGCCTTTAAAATCATGCCTTTAAAACCAGTATTTGAAATAAGTGATCTTTTCTAATTTTTGTTTCTCTCGTTAAGCTGTAAGTTGATGATAACATAGTCAAATAAATCTTTCAAGGTAAACATGAAAATACCTTGATTTTTAGAGATTATTCCCAGCCATTCATATATCTTTGACAAGTCTAGAGATAAAATTTCATACTTACAATTTAGAAAAATCTTTGACAAACTCCCATCATAGTTGAAGATGACCCCTACGAATCACACCCGATATGTCTCGAATTTGTGTTGGGACCATCCGGAACCACATATGAACCACTTCAGAGCATAATCTGAGTTGTTCCCTCTTGAAATCACACCTGAACCCTTTCCGGTAGACCATCAAGCTTTAGTCACGTTTGAGATTGCCTTCCTTTCACTTTCGGAGTCGCGTTTGGACTGTCCCGAACAGCTTCACACCACCCACAATAACCAATGTTTTCTCCCCTTTCATAGACATCCTTAAAACGTCATAGAAATATGTTTTGTTCCTTAATTTGGCATATTTAGGTTTCAAGCCATTCCCTCTCACAACACGAACCATCCTCGAAATCAAGCCCAATCCCTTTATTTTCTCTCGTTTTTGTTATGGTTCCTTTTTTTTATTTCTTTTTCTTCTCTTATCTATATTATATAAATATGATGCATATGTTAGTTTAATTCTATTAGTGTATTAACCTTGATAGCAATCTTAAACTTTGGAAACAAGTGCGTTTTGTTTTATTTCATTTTATAATTATAGAGTAAAATTTTAATAATAATAATTATATATGTTTTTATAATAATATTAAAATCACTTTATACATTTTATGTTAGTTATTTTAAAAAATATTTTAACCACTTTAGAAGCACTTCTAATTTGGTTATTTTTATTTTAGACTACTTTGAATGCACTTCTAATTTGGTTATCTTAAAATTATTTAAGATTATTTTATTGGTACTTTCGAAAAGGTTGTTTTTATTTTAACATTTTTAACCACTTTAGATGCACTTCTAATTTGGTTACTTCTATTTTAGACCACTTTGGATGCACTCCTGATTTGATCATCTTAAAATTATTCAAAATTATTTTATTGGTGCTTTTGATAAGGTTATTTTTTATTTTTTAAATTTTAAATCACTTTAGATGCAATTCTAATTTGGTTGCACCTATTTGTATTTTATATCACTTTGGATTCACTTTTAATTTGGTCAACTTAAAATAATTTAAAATTATTTTATTTACAAATTTTAAGAGATATTTCATTTATTACAAATATTTTAACCACTTTAGATGCACTTTTAATTTAGTTAATTTTATTTTAACCTTTTTTAGAACCATTTTAGATGCACTTCTAATTTGGTTATCTAAAAATCATTTGACTTATTTTTTATGTTACAAAATATTATATTAAAATTAAAATTTATTATTATTTCTACCTGCAAATATTTTCCACAAGAACTACATAATTGTGATTCTCCATTGCACCCAAAGATACAAAGGAGCATGGTACCATCCCTGTCGAGCTAAGTAAATATAAAAATATTGTTATTATGTTATAATTATATTAGTTTTTTTTGTAGATTTTTTTTTTGTTTGAGGTGAAATAAATTTTCTTAAATTAACTAATTTCCTCATTTAATGATAGGCAATCGTTGTAACACCCTAGATGGATATTACTAGATAAAGTATATATCATAAAATTTTTTTTGGAATTAAGACATTATATAAAGTTCCCAAGCGCGAGTAAATTTAAAATTTATCTCGCTGTAGTTCAATCACACTACTCCATCTTTATTACATGTTCATAATAGAGAAAAAGCATCATAAAATTTATTACAAAATGCATGAAAATAAAACATAGAGAAAAATCCCTCA
>Ga0099823_1004187_pt1 | contig 13997 bp, 12 predicted proteins | sample CowpearedBW_FD_76831 | JGI IMG/M metagenome (GOLD analysis project Ga0099823, IMG submission 76831) | Root nodule microbial communities of legume samples collected from California, USA - Cow pea red BW | ecosystem: Host-associated > Plants > Roots > Nodule | place: USA: California | collected...
ATATATATATATATATATATATATATATATATATGTATGTGTGTGTGTGTGTGTGTGTGTGTGTGTGTGTGTGTGTGTGACGTGACAATTTAAATGGGCTGATTTAGATCATTCATTGATATATGTGTGGGGGGTTAACTCATGAAGTGCGGGCTGTAATTTAGATGAGTCCCGCTTTTAATTAGTTTTATAAATGGACTATTTTATCATAGTTAGAGGGCAGTCCTGCCTATTTGCTATTTTTCCAACATTTCTATTGTCGGAGTATTTCTTATTTGTTTATGATTCCTTCATTATTAAAATACTTGTTTGATTAGAAGGAGCTGAATATGAGGCAGAGGCGCTGGATGGAATATTTGAAGGATTACGACTTTGAGCTTCTATACCACTCTGGTAAAGCCAATGTCGTTGTAGACACCTTGAGCAGAAAAAAGAATTCATATGTTTGCTACGATGATGAAAGAATTGGAACTGATTTAGAAGTTGTGGGATATGAACTTTTCAATATAAGGTGTAGTATGTTGCGGGTCACTAATGAGTTTCTAGAGGAAATTCGGGTGGAGCAGGAAAAGGATCAATAATTGCAGCAATTCATTGGAGGGTTGGGTACTGATAAAGGAAAGGACTTTAGGATGGGCAAAGATGGCATCCTACATTTTAGAGAGAGGGTGTGTGTACCTAGAAAACCTGCCCTGAGAAAGATGCTCTTGGAGGAAAGGCATAAGATTCGTCTTAGCATACACCCAGGTATGACCAAGATGTATAAAGGTTTAAAAGTAACTTTTTGGTGGACTAGTATGAAGACTGATGTGGCAGATTATGTAGCATCGTGTTTAGTATGTCAGAAGGCGAAAATTGAGCATCAAAGATCGGGTGGTACGTTGGAGCCTTTTGACATTCCTCAATGGAAATGGGACAACATTTCCATGGATTTTGTTACACACCTGTCGAGGTTGGTGAGAGGGCATGACTGAATTTGGGTGATTATAGACAGATTGATGAAATGTGCGCATTTTCTGCCAATTAATTAGAAGATGTCTATGGACAAACTGGCAGACTTGTATGTCAGAGAGGTTTTTAGGTTACACGGTGTGCCAACGAATATAGTGTCAGACCGTGATCTGAGATTCACATTGAGGTTTTGGTAATCGTTGCAGGCAGCATTGGGAACTCATTTGAGATTGAGCTCTACTTATCATCCTCAAACTGATAGGTAGTCTAAGAGAACCATTCAGTCACTAGAGGATCTACTGAGAACATGTGTGTTGGATCACCTGGGGACTTGGAGTGATATGCTACCATTTGTGGAGTTCACGTATCAGAATGGCACCATAGGAGGCTTTGTATGGTAGGAGATGTAAGACTCCTTTATGTTGGCAACAAGATGGGGAGTCAGTGGTACTTAGGCTAGAATTTTTGCAGCAAACCACTGAGAAAGTCAAGGTGATACAGGATTAGATGCAAGCAACTCAGAGTCAGCAGAAATTATACGCAGATAAGAGAAGAAGGCCGCTTGAGTTTGAGGCAGGTGATCATGTGTTCCTTCGAGTTACACTGATAGCTAGTATTGGGAGAGCTCTCAAGTCGAGGAAGCTGACTCATAGATTCATCGGGTCGTACCAGATCATGAGAAAGATTAGACCGACAGCATACCAGATTGCTTTGCCACCTCACTGGGAAAACTTGCACAATTTCTTCCATGTATCACAATTGAGGAAGTACATTGCAGATCCTACTCACGTGTTAGAGGAGGACGATGTTCAGGTGCGCGAGGATTTGGCAATTGGAGTTGGACCAGTGAGAATCTTGGATTCTTAAGTCAGCAGCTTAGAGGGAAGTAGATCTGATGTTGAAGGTCCTTTGGGATGACGCAACCCAGGAGATGATGTGGGAGATGGAAGACCTCATGAGGAAGTCGTATCCATACCTATTTCCTAGTAAGTCCAATTTTTTTTGACAAAAATTTTATAATGTGGGGAGAATGTAAGACCCGCGAAATTTAATTAATTAATTAAATAAATAATTAAAAAATGCGGGTAGTGAGAGACTTTATGACATTTAATACTAACATGTATGACGTGGAAAAGTACTAGCTCAAGTGGTTGAGAGTACTTGGTTGTGTTAAGAGGACTTTCAAGTCCTATGTATGCTATTATGTGTTAGTTAATTATTATTATTTTAATAATATGCTGGATCATGATGAGTAATAATATAATCCTAGAATCTTAGGAATTGTCATGAAACATGAATTGGTTGAGTGGTTGTGCATTGATTTGACATTGGCATGGTTATGGGTTCAAACCTTGGTAGATCCAAATTAAGTTTCCTTTTTGCTAAAATTAGTTTTGGCATGAATGTGAAAGGATCAAGAAACCCTAACTGCTTGAGGAGCAGATGGAAAGGCTAACCATTCCATAATGGTTTATGAATGGCAATTAAAGTCATCTTAATGCCAATCTCGTTTTTTTTTTTGCCATAAACCACAATTAAGCCTTAGTAAAGTGCCCAATTAGGAATGAAAGAGACTTGTTTTGAGTCTGCCATTATTGAGTATTATGAGGAGTGAGATTTCAGAGAAAAACGTGAGGATCGAGTGAAGCAAAGGAATTGAATTGGGAGAGAGAGCTAAATGGAGGCCATTGGTGATCAAGGAGGAACTCTCATATTCTCAATTTTAAGCAAGGAATCCAGGTTAGGGGAGTTGAGCCTCGATAAATTTATGTTAATATTAAATGCATGATATACAACATGATATGGATGAACACCCGTCAGGCGATGCGACTCAAATTAGCTCGATTTTGATGTTTTGTGTGTTCTGGGTGGATTCTGAATGAGAAGGAAGAGAGCCTTAACTTTGATTTGATTATTGGACGCTAGAAATTAGGAAATTATGTTGTCCATTGGAGTTAATTTGATGAAATTTCTATGAGCTCTCTTTTAGGATTGGAAATTTGGGGTTTTAATGTCACGAGAATAATTGGTCGTTGAATGGCATTGGAAAAATGTTAATGGATGTGTTTAGGCTGTGAACACTTATAATTATACGTGAAATCGCGTGAGAATTTATAGAAATCTACAAGGGAAGGAAAATTTAAAAATGTTGAGGATTCGTAGGAGCAAGTATTTATGGAAATCTCCAAAATTCTATGCACCGCCTAGCGGCACTTGGATAGCTGCCAGGCGATAGGTGCATAATAGTGGAGGGTGCAGTTGAGTTGGCAATGAGAAGGAAATTCAATGTGGGGTTAGTTTATGGTGTGTAAAAGCAGAGTTGAAATATGTTGGCTATGGTATTAGGAAGAGTGAATGATACATAGAGTGAGATTAGAAAGATTTATAAAAGTTAAGTTGTGTTAAAAGAGTTGGATATAATGATAGTGTAGTAGAGGTCGTTGTAAATTAGAACATCATTGAATGATGAGGCATAATCTAACTTAAGAATGGGTTGTGATGGGGAGTTGCCTAAGATCAAGAAGTGTTATAGTCCGAAGGTAAAGTATAATTGGTATGTTATCTTTAAGGGAGTCGAGATTTATGTAGTGGTTGGACACTGTGATAGGTCAGTTAGGTTGTGACTGTGGCCTAGAGTTGAATAATATGGTTTGTACTTAAGTGGTTCTAAGGAATTGGTATAGTCAAGAGAGTGAATCTATCAATGAGTATGTTTATGACATAGAATGGGACTTATGTGACCGGTAAATATGCGATGCATCATGGATGGGCTGAGGAGGACTGGAATCAAATCTGATAGGCCTAAACCAGTACAACTTGTTGTACTGATGTAGTGCCTGGCGGTGGAGTCTGCACTGCCAAGTGATAGCTACATTCACAATAGCTACTGGAACGTGTGGTGCCTAGCGGTGAGGGACATCCCGCCAGGCGACACCTGGTGGCACATATCCCCCGCTAGGCGGATTGGAAGCGAATTTCGCCTGGCGACTCAAGAGCAGCGCTAGGCGATAATGTAGAGGCCAGATTTGGGTTTTGGTTGCTTTGAATGTGTGTGGTCTACAAGGCTTTGATGATATCTTGAAGGTCGGCTTGCTGGTGTTCCTTGAGTTGTGGCTCGGAACGTATCTTGAGTTGTGGCTCGGGATAGGGGTTAAGCACGTGACATTCTTTGAGTTATGGCTCAAAATGGTATCTCTTGAGTTATGGCTCAGGATGACGGATAAACACGAGGAACTCTTGAGTTGTGGCTCGTGTGGCTGAAGGTTGCCGGTGTGAGTACGAGTTGTGGCTCGTACGGATGGGTCCAGATAGATTGCTCTCCTCAATATGTGGCTGACGAGCTTGGTAGTCTTGGTACATTACAAACTATGTTCTTATTGAGAACTTCACCTAGCGTGAGTATGGTCTGTAGCTGGTTTCCCGAACGTGCTCTACAAGTTGTGGCTTGTAGGTGTGGCAACAAGACATTTTGAGATATTCGTCTAAAGACATAGACCTTGGATGACATGGTGTTGGCCATGTGATATGGAATCAAAGGATAGAATTCCTTTGGTGTGGTTGTATGTATATATGTTTTATATATATGTTTGTTTTACTGTTAGCTCACCATATCTGTTTGTGTTTGGCGTTGTTCGTGTACGCGGTACACGGGAGCAAATGATGTTGCAGGTGGATTTGGGAAGTTATAGAGCCAGAGCGGGGATAGACTGCGAGAAAAGAGTTTTCAGAGTTTTTATGTTTATGGTTTTTGAATAAATTTGTAAACACTTATATAATTGGCTTTTATATTTTATTCCAGGTTATAATTATGTATTTTTGGAGTAATTTCTTATGTATAAATGTTTTAAAATTTTCTGCGATTTTGGGAACTGAAGTATAATAAATGAGGGTTTTCATCATATTTCTTAATTTTATTATTTAAATTAGTAATATCTGACCGGATGTTACACATATTTCCTAGACTTAGATTTTTGTCACATGCATTTGCATTCATATCATCAAGGATAGTATGCATTGCCTCATACCATTCATCTATGATCTTCTTGGTTCCATTTTAGGTTCAATTCGTCATCCCTCATTCCATTAGATTTTATCCATTGCGTATCTTCTTTTAGTTTCAATCATGCATTTAGTTTAGTCTTTAATTAATAATTTTGCACTCTTCCTTAGTTTAATTTATTTTCCCCTCTTTTAGTTTTTTTTTTCTTTGTAGTCAGATGAAATTATGCAAGTTATACTTAACACACACCATTTCCTTAAATTCGATCCTGAGTCATCTTCCCCACTACATTAGGGGGATTTATTTGGGTTTTGTTACCCTAAGCGCAACTACATTAAATCGAGTTAACAAAATGGCGCCATTGTCGTGGAAACGGCAACTTAATTCAAGCTTGCTTAGTTTGGTGTTGCATTTTTATTGTTAGCATTCTGTTCTTATTTTCTTTTCTTTTTTTTAGTAAAAATCTTTCAACTATTGATTATTGATTTATAAGTTTCACATTCCTTTCTGGTATAACCCCTCTGTTTGAAAACTTTGTTGAGACAACATGACTTTTTCAATGGAAAAATCAATGAAGGAGTGGGGTAACAATGGGATATGCTTCCAGCTTCCCTGCATTTAAATGTCAATATTTCAAAGGACACCTAACTTTGAGTTGAAGCCTAAATTAGTAAATTTGTCGCCAAAGTTCCATGGATGGTTCATGAAGATCCTTATAAGCACATCAAAGAGTTCAACTAGATATGTTCCTCCGTGAAGCTTGATGGATTTTTAAAGGAAGCAGTTATGGTGAGAGCCTTCTCAATGTCATTACAAGGTGGAGCAAGGGACTGGTTTATCTACCAACAGTATCCATTTGGTGGTTGGCAGGAAATGTAGCAGCGATTTCTGGCAAAGTATTGTCCAACATCATAAATATCAGTTGAAAGGAAAGAAATCAATGCCATGATACAATTTCAAGAGGAAGGCTTGGTTGAATACTGGAAAAGGTTCAATAGGCTCTGTATAACCTATCCAAATCATCAAATTTCTAGGCCACTACTTCTTGTGCACTTCTATGAAGGCTGCATTGTAGAGATAGGATGTTTGTTGATGTTACTGCTGGAGGATCTCTGCTGGACAAGACACCAACTAAAGCAAAGAAGCTACAATGTAAAATGGTTGGTGATGATCATGTTGAGGTAGCTAATGAAAAACTAGTGCATGTTTTCTCTGAATTTACTATTCTCATTGCTTTGCCTAAGGTTCAAATTTGATTGAGGTTGTACCCGACTAAATTAAATAGTTAAATGCAGTACTTAGGAGTTAACCCAAGGTCTTCTTCGACTGACCATTGTTTTCAAACAAAACTTTCCATATACAACATAAAAAAATGGAGAGAGGGGGGTTTGGCAGATTCACAAGATAATTCAAATTGTAATTGTAGATTAATAAAACAATGAACAAAAATAGTATAGATTCCTTGATTCAATTAAAATTTCCCCAATCACATATTACAAAATTAATTATTCTATCCAATTTGCTCTCATGAAACCGAAAATTAATCAACTAAGCGAAAATTAACACGAGTTCAATATTCCATTCAGCAAAGCATACTTCATGCAACTAAGACCCACAAATTAAGCAAGTTATGAACAACTCATTCCCATTAAGTATGAATACAAGTCAATTTATTTGAAGAAACATGAATTTGACATTAAGCATACATCAATTTTGTGTTTTACCATGAAAATGCATGTTGAAGAATAACAGATAGAACTCCAAAACGGAGAACAACATCAAGATTTCATTTCAATTTCTTCAAGGAATCAATACAAAGAGTTTAGCTAGACATGGAATTCTAAATAAAACTCAAGGGAAAATGAAAATGCATCATTCAATTTCAATAAAATGCTTTAGAAACATAACCAACAACAAGCATAACATCAAAAACATAAATTAAGCTAGAAAAAAGAAAACCCAAGGTTGGGTGCTATTCAAAACTAGAAATGAAACATTAATAAGCTTCAAAGAGTGCAGAGTTTACAAAATCTTGGTGCTGGTTCAAGATGTAAAAAACGTGAAAATGGAGTTTATCCTCAATGGTCTTCAATGGAGCTCCTAGAAACATGGTTCAGCTGTTGGAAAATGAAGACAAGGGTTTTACACCTAAAACCCTAAGAAAAACTCATGATCACATTATCAAAGATCCACATATTTACAAAAATGTCATTCTAGTCAATAAAATTACAAAAATGCCACTCTGGGCCCAAAATGTTGGTCCAATGATGTGGACAAGCGAATTGACATGGTGTAGACGTGCCAATGATGTGAGAATGACGTGACAACTCTCTCCTCATATTAAGATTAGTGTCCAAGCTTTAAAATTGCTTCACAAAAATTACCTAAAAGTAATTAGAAATGAAAATTAGACCAATTAATGCCAAATTAATCAAAATTTTGAATAATGACCCAATAAAGCCCAAAGATGAAAATGCACTAACAATAGACAATTAAGCACTAAACAACCATCCAGATGGGCACAAAAAGACAATGGAATAAGATAAATTAATGAATCATCACTTATTAAATATACAAAAGGTACAATTAGTCATAATTAATTATCTTCAATGACAATAACCTTAGGTACACCAAAAAAATTAAAAAGAAAAAAGAACACAACAAAGAAGAGGAAGAAATAAATAGTAGCAACAATCAAAGAAATGAAAGAAAAATGACCTAAAATGGTAGTGAAAAGAGAAAAAAATGGTTAAAATGTTTAGATAGAGAAAAAAAATACAATTAAACAATATAAAGTAAAACCAAACTTCAGGTATGGTTAGTAAAGATGAAGAGGTTTTGAAAAACACAACTTGGTATGAAAAAAAAAAAGATAGTTTAAAAAAGAAGAAGTGAGCTTTGTTTCACAAAAACAAAGAAGAACAATGATTGAAGAATGACAAAAAAATGATGAAACTAATTGATAATAAAGGAAGAGGTTAATCATAAGAAGTGGTGAGTGAAACCAAAAACGGGAGTGACAAAAATGTATAGATTAATAAAAATCAAAACTTTAAGGTCTTAGATCTCACTTTACCATGTTGGAGAGATTGAGTTGGTGAATAGATTGTTGCAAAAAATGGCGATGGTTGAAATCTCTCTATTATGGTGTTTGAATGTGCAGAGAAGGTTAATAGCCTAGAGTTCTAAGAAAAGGAAAAACAAATAAAGTTGCTTTGTATTATTGCTCAATTTACTCTGTTTACACTTTCTTTCCTTCCAATTTAGTCAAAAATGGGAATACACTTTTAGGAGGTAAGTGCATAAATAACTTAAGATTTAACACACAAAAAAATCAAAAATTACAAAATTAAAGAACAATATCAAAAGATGATAACTAAAAAAAAATCAAAAAAATATAGCACCATAAAATAAACAAACCACCATATACAATTAGAGAACAGGAGAGTAGAGCAAAATATCATAACTTGTACATTTTACTCTTCAATAAGGAGCTTTGTACCAAGAAATTAAACAAAAAAAATCAGAGAATCAAAGAACCAAAAGAAGATGAAAACAAAATAAACATAAAAAATATACCTGGAAATCCTAACTGAAAGAACTATTGACCTAAATCAATAAAAACCAAAACTTGAACTCAATGAAACAGGAAAATGATAAAAAAACATACCTTATTGACTCTAACCTTCAAGAGCTCTTAAATATTTGATTTGTCCACTATTTCATTCATCTAAACAAATCTAAACCGAAAAAGGTTAAAAAAAATAACATGATTTTATTCAATCAGAAAGTGGAAAAGAACTGAGAGTTAAGTAAAAGTCAAAACTTTCATAAGAAAAAAAAAGGAAAAATACATACCATTGTGATTTTTGAACAGAAAAGACCAAATCATGTTGCAAGTTTTATGCTTGAGAGACTTGAATGTGGCCTTCAAGAGCTCTTGAATCTTTGATCTTGTCCAATAGTTCATTCATCTAAACAAAACGAAAGTCAAAGAAAAAAGAACATGAGTTTGTTTGATAAAAAAAGAAATAACCAAGAGTTAAGTAAAAATCGAAACTTTGATAACAAAACAAAAGAAATGGAAAAATACTTCTCATTGTGATTCTTGAATAGAAAAGACGAAACTTTTATTAGAGAAAATAAATCGTAGAAAAATTTATACCTCTTGTAGAAGAAGAGTAACTTCAAGAGAAGTAAATTAATGTGTTCATTCAGTAAAAATTTAAACTTTCATCATAGAAAAAAAAATACCTTTTATAGAAGAACTCAGGTAGAAGAAGAAAAGCTTCGAGAAGAGAATGAATGTGTTCATTCAGTAAAAGTCAGAACTTTCATCACAGAAAAAAAAACCCTAGAAAAATACATACCTTTTGTAGAAGAAAAGCTTTGAGAGAAGAACATGAATGTTTTCATGAAGTAAAAGTCAAAACTTTCATCAGAGGAAAAAAATTATAGAAAAATGCATACCTCTTGTAGAAGATGGAAAGCTTTGAGAGAAGAAAATGAATGTGTTCATTTAGTAAAAATAGAAACTTTCATCAGAGAAAAAAAGAACCATAGTAAAATACATACCTCTTGTAGAAGAACTCTAGTAGAAGAAGAAAAGTGTCAAGAGAATAAAAATGAATATGTCCATTTAGTAAAAATCGAAACTTTCATCAAAGAAAAAAAACCATAGAAAAATACATACCTCTGGTAGAAGAAGGAAAGCTTCGAGAATAGAAAACAAATGTGTTCATTCAGTAAAAATTGAAACTTTCATTAGAGAAAAAAACCATAGAAAAATACATTCCTTTTGTATAAGAAAAGCTTCGAGAGAAGAAAATGAATGTGTCCATTCACTAAAAACCGAAACTTTTATTAGAGAAAAAAATGCATAGAAAAATACACATCTCTTGTAGAAGAAGAAAAATTTTGAGAGAAGAAACTTTTGTAAAGAACAAACATTGGCAAAGAAAAGGCATTGGAGTGTAGAAGAGGTTGTGTTGAGAGAAAAGAATGTTGTGTGTAAGTGATGCGTGAGAGGAAAAGAGTGAAAAGCTTTTCTTGTTCTGTGGGAAGAAATGAATATGTTAGTGAGTGATGCGAACGGGGGGGAGGTTTAGGTTAGATTTTAGATTTGAAAATTTGATTATTGATTTATTTTATTTTGGTTGGAAAATCTCTTTGATTGACACGTTAGCACTTTTTCTGTTTGTGGAAAAAAATTGAATTGAAGTTTTGCAGATATTTTTTTTTTTTAAAAGTTGTTGATTGTTAGATCTCTATTTGTATATAGTATTAGATTGTCGGTTCAAGTTTCAAGTAAACCATCCTTGTTTTGTATGAGATGGAAGAACACTTGCATTTTCAAGAAATGTTTTTTTGTTCATTATGATATGATGGTTGGATTTCAAAGTTGTTTGATAAAATGATTTTTTGTTATTGGAGACTAAGGTTTGGGGTGACAGTGTTATTTAGGTAGAGTTTTCTTGATTAGTGTCTAAATATGTTTTAGCTTGATTTAGTATTGAAAGTTGAATTTTCTTATATTTTAAAAGTATAAAATAAACAACATGAATCTCAAAGATACTCACAACCAAGGATAGATTTAATTCATAGGATTAAGTGTGAAAGTTTGCATGTGAGAATGGAATAAGAGTTACAAAAATAAGAGCACAATGATATAAAGAAAAGATAAGATAGAAGCATGCAATTGGCCACAAGTTAAATCTATTTAATTCACTACAAAAAATTGTGTAAATGTCGGCGGTTATTTTTGTAAAATGTGGCAGTTTTAATCGCCACATTTTATGTGTGTGGCAATTTTGAAAAATGCCACAATTCGTGTCACCATAAACTAAAATGTGGTGGTTTCAAGCAAACCGTCACAACAACCGCCATATATTACATTGTATAAAGTGGTGGTTTTCTGGGGTAAATTATGGCAGTCGAAACTGTCGTAATTTGTTAATTAGAAATTAAAAATACTGAAAATAGTGGCACTTAAAAATGTCACAACTCACATTATATTACGATGTTTATAACTGTCACTATGATCAAATTCGTAATTCAAATATTTTATTCATTATTATTATTCACATATATTTTTAATAATAAATATTTAAAATATAGAAAAAATTAAGGATATTACAAAAAAAATAACAAACATTATATTTCATTAAACATATATAACAAAATTACATCAAGGTATCATGTTTAAGTATCCAAAATAAAAGACAAAAATTACAAGTTCAACATGCAATTCTAAAACTAAAGTTTTTATCTTAATCCTAAATTTGTTTGCTTCCACCACTTGATCGGATAACATCATTTGGAGATGGCATGCCACTCCCAACATATGGTACCTACAATGAATAAATAATGAGAATATATAAGTAATTGAATTAGATAGCAATAAACTAAGTTTAAGTAATATTCTTTTCTACATTATAGCTCATTAGTAGAGGAATGTAGTAAACCAACAACAATTGCAGCAAGATCTTCCGGGACGTCTTCTTTAGAAGCAATGTAGCCAAGCAACTTTTACACATGATTCTTGATAGTTGCAAGATCATTTTCTATCTTCACAAACTTGTCATTCGTATTTGGTAAAGTTGTACTAGATGAGCAAAATTGACACCACTTAATCCTGTAGTCGATTATTGAAAAGCAACCGTAGGACAAGCTCCAACTGAAAGTCCTCTAACTCGACCTGGATGCTCTTTTCCAAACATGACACCTATCGGGTCTTTGGAGATATATGTGAGGCACATTCTGGATTTTGTATGATCAAATCATCTATTTTTTCCTGCATTAAATGGCAAAGATTGTTCAAATTTGTTTTGTAACAATACTTATAAGAAAGAAAAAAATTTATGCTTGAACAAGTAAAATCTTATGCGGTCCTTAAGAAAAAGAATTGCCAAACCCAAAAAGGCTAACTAAATAATTATCAAACAACAAACTTCAACTAGACAATAAAGCAAATCCCCTGATAACATTTTAGAATCTGCAAAGTAAAAGGACAAAGCTACATTTTAACCATTTTCATTAAAGACACAACAACTATACGTTCTCCCATCTCATTAAACAACATATCACAACACTGTTTCATAACTACACTAGTTCACATAATTCAGTTCAAATTGGTCATGTAGTACTAGTAAAGGTAAGCAACAACACATATTACTGAACAAGTTCCCATTTCGAACGGTATGTTTATCTTAAGAAAAATAATTCACTCTTACATTGTTTAGAATAGACGTAGTAAGTTTATTGATTATCATATATTTTGAAATAAAAATGGTTAAATTTTTTTTCAGATACTAAGTTGTGGTCTAGATGCAATGAACAAAGCCATGACTACTCACCTTGATGCACTTGGCTACACATCAAACGTGCAGTTCCATTTCTAAGCTTGAATCTAATTCCTTTCATTCTATTCTTATTCATTTCAAGATAATTTGCATAAAGTGATCAAAATGGCACTTATGAGCTTAGTTTTTTTTCTATCAATGTGCCTCACAAAAATGATACTTGTAATTGTGACTTGTGAGCTTACCACAGTTTTATCATAACAATTTGCTCTAACTCATACGCTACATATTACCTTACTAGAAGCAAGCTCTATTATTACCAAAAACCTAGCCATCCAAATTTGAACCTCTCACTAACAATATATGATGATTACATTATACTTTTGCCTAATCAATCTAACAATTGATATACAGGATAAAAAGAAATTAACAAAGAAATAACTCCAATCTCCACAACCTCATCATTGACATAGGTGCCATTCTTTCTCTTATGAGTTATCTTTCATAGTTCGGCTCACCCAACATTCCTACCAGTCTCAATTTTCTATATATTCAAAGAAAATATTATAAGAAAAAGAAAACAGAATATATAACTCAAAATTGAGAACACAATATTAGTAAAAAAGTACCAACTTATCCCTTCTTCTTCACAAAGACATAGCACCACCAGTGTGAGGAATAATTTGTCTTTTCTTGATATCTCTATTTTTCTTACACAAATCCTACAAATTTAAAATTCATTAGAAGCTTATTGTAAATATACTAATTCATGAGGTTGTAAATATATTAATTCAAGAGTTTGTACCATTGTGGAAGGCTTGAGGCAATAATCAACAAAATCATCCCATTGTTCCATATTAAGACCTTCTAGAACATTCTTGATGAGTTCATTTATGTTGAGAAGTGGGCCGTAAAATTCATTCCAAAGCTTGCATTTATACTCCCTCAAGAGTTTTCCATTTTAAACAAAACGTCTCTTTTTTCTAAGTCTTCATTTGTCTTGAAAATAAATCGAGTCTTCAAATAATACAAATGTTAGTCAAAATCTATATTGAATAAAAGAAATAATGCTAGAGATGTTTAATGGCTGGTTATTTTACCTTTAAGGAACTTTCCCACACATTACCCTTGTAAGTATCTGGCATAGCTAACCATCTTTCAAAACTTATAGGGAACATAATATGATTTGTTACTAGCAGTCTACACACTCCTACAAGTAAAGTGGATACTTCCTTTGGTTGCCTTAAGCAAGTTCCTAATTCTTTTAGCTCTAGGCATATCTACACATAAAAATGAAACAATCAAGATGTAAATAATTAATTAATACAATAAAAATAAAAAATAAATAATAAATAATTATAATTATTTATTTGAAACTTGTTATGAGTACGAATGTAACTTAAATTCATACTCACGGGTAATGGGTATGAGTATTTTTTATATTGCATGTTAACGGGGCGGGTACAAGTATCATAGTATTCGTACTCGTGGACACTTGTACCCGTTAAACTCTAATTTAGAAGTTAAAAAATTTACATGGTTAATATATTAACACATTGATTTTGAATAAATTATTTTTTATCAAATGTGATGTGACCCCAACAAGCCCAGCATCAAGCCAAGGTACACCTTCAAGTTCAAGCCCAACAAGAGGCCTAATAAAAAGGGGCATGCTCAAAAAGATCCAATTGGGCTTCATCCAAGATGGCCCAAATCCACATGGGCTTCTCACACTCTTCACATGG
>Ga0099823_1004188_pt1 | contig 13997 bp, 9 predicted proteins | sample CowpearedBW_FD_76831 | JGI IMG/M metagenome (GOLD analysis project Ga0099823, IMG submission 76831) | Root nodule microbial communities of legume samples collected from California, USA - Cow pea red BW | ecosystem: Host-associated > Plants > Roots > Nodule | place: USA: California | collected...
ACCCCATCATCAAAACCATTTAAACATGTCCCTGCCAACATGCCTCCTATACTGCCTAACCCATCTAAGTCATCTGACACTTTCAGACCTCAAACACAAACTACAAAAAGCCTTACCTCAACTTAGAGCTCTCAAAATGGATAATCCAACCCGTCTTACTCAACCCACCACGGGTCGATCACTTAATAAGTCAATCCAATCCGACTCACTTATTAACGAGTCAAAAAATTCGAACCCGGCCCACTACAAGTTGGTGTGTTAAACAGATTGGCTCACGGGTTCACTTAATTAAAAAAAAATACAATTTTTTTTACTTTTTTTAGTCAAAACTAAATTATAATTCTAATTAAAATCTAAATAAATTTTAATACAATCCAAATACAAACTAAAATCATAAAAATACAAATTATCTATGTGTTGGCTAAAAAAAACAACCTAACATGACCCAAATGCAAAATCCAACTTAATAAAAAACACTGTGTGACCATTTATTTGCGAGTTGGTGAGCCAACCCAACTCACCACGGGTTTAACCCGGGTGAGCCGGGTCAAAAATCAACTTGTATTGAAATTTGTAAAAAAAATTTAACCCAACTCGGCCCGAACCTGTGATAAGCCAGGTTGGCTCGGGTTCCAACCCATTTTGGCAGCTCTACCCCAGCTTATATGAGTGCATGACGTGCCAAGGGTTTATGTTACTTTTGTGATGAAACCTTCACTATGGAACATGGTCTAACACAAAAAATTTACAAATTCATGTTATGGAAGTTGAGGAAATGACATAAACCTTAAACGATACATCCCTTGCCGAGGAAATCGTGGAGCACGACACTGTTGACCTAGTAATTTCTATGAATGCTATGAATGGTCTGCCTAGTTTTAAGACTATGAGAATCACTAGTTATGTTAGCAAGAAACCCTTGCATGTGCTCATTGATAGTGGAAGCACTCATAACTTTCTACTTATGAAAAGGAGTTGTTGGCAGTGGTATTTGTAGTTTAGAAATGGAGACATTACTTGTTGCCTAAGAAGTTCATTATTAGAACTGACCATAAGAGCCTTAAGTACATTTTGGATCAGCGATTAACTACTACCTTCCAACAAAAGTGGCTTGTCAAACTCTTGGAATTTGACTTTGACATTGAATATAAGCCAGAACGAGATAATGTTGTGGCAGACGCTCTTTCTAGAATGGATTGTGAGGATTCAATTGTATGTCAACCTATGTAGGTTCATCAACTCGATTCTAACCTACTACAGAAAATAAAATTATCGTGGCAAAATGACCATTCTATACAGAAAACAATTGTAGAAATCAAGGATAATACAGCCTCTCATACGCACTTTGAATGAAAGCGGGAGGAGTTAAGAAGAAATGGTAAGTTGGTGGTAGGCAAAAATGAAGAGTTAAGAAAGACTTTACTATAATGGCTGCATGAATCAACTGTTAATGGAAGAGATGTTACCCTCAAAAGATTGAAGGTCGTTGTGTATTGGAAAGGCCTCACTAAGGATGTTAAAACTTTCGTCCAAGGATGTAAAGTTTGTCAAGGTTGAATCGCATGTTGTACTTGCGCACCTGGTGAAATATCTCTTCGAGGTCTTGCACATGCTCTACGACCGTTTGAGATTTTACCACCATGTCGTCGACATAAACCTCCATCATTCGTCCAATCTTATTTCAGAAGATTCTATCCATGAGGCATTGATAAGTAGCCTCAGCGTTTTTAGACCGAACGGTATAACGTCGTAGTAGTAATTCACCTGATCGGTTATAAATGTCGTTTTTGTCCTGTCTGGGGCGTACATGGGGATTTGATTGTCTCTCGAGTAGGCGTCGAGGAAGCTTAACACCTTATGGTCAGATGCTCCATCGATCAGTCGATCGATGCTCGGCAAGGGATATGCACCCTTGGGGTAGGCCTTGTTCAGATCCGTGAAGTCTGTGCACATTCTCCATTTTCCACTCGACTTCTTAACCATCACCATATTTGCTAACCACATTGTGTACTTAACCTCTCGGATGAATCCTGCTTCTAAGAGTTTCTTGACCTCGCTTTCCACCACTTGCCTTCTTTCCTCTCCCATCTTCCTTTTCTTTTGCGCCACCGTCCGGGCTTCTTTGAAGATTGCCAATTTATGGGACATGGCCTCTAGGTGAATGTTGGGCATGTCTACAGTTGTCCAGGAAAACAGGTCCTTATTTTTGCAGATCACATCGGTGACGAGCTTCTCCTCTTCGGGGCTAAGTTGGCTGCCAAGTTTTGTCACTTGTTGTTCCGTCTTGCCAATCGGTAGGTTTTTGGTTTCTCCCTTGGGTTCATGCAATCTTCAGTATTTGTTCAGGGGTCAAGATCAGCCATCGCAACCTCTTATCGATGGTGCTTCCTCGGTCGGGAGTATGGGACCATCTTGAGCCCGATAGCACTCTCTAACAATTTGTTGATCAGCGTGGACCGTACAAATTCCTCCCTTGTCGGCTGGGAACTTCATGGCTAGATGTGGGGTGGAGACAATGGCTCCGAAAGCATTTAAACAAGGTCTCCCTAGCAAGACATTGTAAGACGTGTTAGCCTCAACCAAAAGGTAACGCACTCTTACCTCTCGCCCATCGCGCCTGTATCCAATCTTGGTTCACAAGTTCAGGTAGCCTCTGATGTCTACCTGCTTGCCCAAGAACCCGACAATCTACTCGTTGTATGGGATGATCAGGTTTTCAGAAATATTCATCTTCTGAAAAGTTTTCCAGTACAGGATGTTAACGAAGCTCCCCTGATCCACCAGGACTTTTCCTATCCCGTATTCTACGACTTCGATGGATATGGCCATCAGATCATTATGATCTAGGTCCGACGCCTTGAAGTCCTTGTCAGTGAAGGTGATCGGTAGCATCGTTTGCGCCTTCTTTTCCACTAGATGGACTGATTTGAGAGTTCGAATGTGCCTAATCCGAACGAAGGAACTAGATCCTCCTTCGGCGAATCCTCCTGATATGGTGTTGATGTACTCTCGAAGGGGTCGTTCCTTGCTCCTGCTCCTGCTACGATCACGTCGTGCTGAAGAGTTCCCTCTATTCCGATCAGGCTCCTTTCTCAATCAATTAGTTCTCTTTGATCGGGAAGAGGATCGTACCAGGCTTCTCTTCCTGGCGGGACTACGCTCCAGTCGTTCCTGTTTGACATACTTCTTTAATTGCCCTGACCAGATGAGCTCCTCGATCTTGTCATGAAGAGTGTAACATTCCTCTGTAGTATGTCCGATGTCGCGATGATAAAGGCAGTGCTTACTTCCGTCGGCGTCTACGGGTGGTGGCTTCTTTCGAGGGGGAGGGAGGGAATCCACACTGAATGCCTCTTGTAGTATTTTGGCCCTCGGGACAACAAATGGAGTGTAATTAGTGAACTTGGGACCTTTTCGGTCGATCGGCTTTCCAGTCGGTGGTTTGTTACTCGATTTGGATGTGTTTTTCTCGACGACGATCGACGACTCGGGCTTTTTGTTTTAGGCTATGAAATTTTGCATGTCTTCCATTTGCGTAAATTGTGTCGCTCTTTCCCGCAGTTCTTCCATTGTCTTAGGTGGTTTGCGGCTAATCTAGTCAACGAAAACGTCGGGCTGTAGGCCATACGAGAAGTGATGTCTAGCGATCTCATCACTTAAGTCTTTAATCTTGACCGACATTCTGTTAAAGCGATCCATGTAACTCCTTAGGGATTCATCCTCTCCTTGGCGGACATTTACCAGGGCTGCCTGAGTGAGAGTGAGTGGTCGGAGCAGTGCAAATTGTGTGCTGAAATGAGCCTTCAGTGTGGCGAAACAGTCGACACTGTTTGGTGGCAGCTCGAAGAACCATTCTAAAGCTTCTCTTGTTAGCGACGAGGAGAAAACCCGACACTATATGGGATCGATAACGGCATGGAACATCATCTGGTTGGAGAAGGTGTGGAGATGATTATCCGTTTGTCGTCCCATCGTACTTGTCGAAGGTCGGCATCTTCCACCGATCAGGCAGCGGGATCTCAAGGATGAATGATGTAAAGGGGAAATTACCTTCAGCATGGACCATCATCCAAGACAGGTGTCCTCCCCGACTGACCCAGAGCTTTCGACTACAATTGGGATCAGGGTTCCCTTCGAGACTAATGTTTTCTCGACTCGCGAGGTTGTGGGTGGTCGACTCCAAGAGTTTGGGGGCGACTTTGTTGATGCTCGTTGTCCATCCTTGGTTGGGCACGACTCAACCGTGTAGGGTCCGGAATCGTCGGGGTCGAGGGGATAGGATTCCCATCTTTTTGTCGAAGGGTTGCATTTTCCTCTTGTAAAACACACAGTTGGGCCACATAATTCATTTACATCTCATCCATCCGTTATTGCAGCATCCTAAGCATTTCCCTAGTTTCGGCCTGTTCATCTGTTGCTCATCTTCCTTCAACGTTGCTCGTCATGTTTCTTGTGGTTATCATAAGGGTTTTTCTTTATATCGATCGCTCGGCCACACGGTGGGCACCAAAATGTCGAGTATAGGGACTGAGCACCTATCTAAAACATTCGCTTGGTCTTTTCTACTTAACATTTTGTCTTCTTGTCACCGTTTCTTCCTTTTGGGGCCGATCCTTCGTTCGGTAGACTAGACGATCGGGGTACCTGTCAATTAGGCACCGATGCTTAAGTCAGTTCAAATTCGTTCGGGGGTATGCAATTAATGTTGTTCTAAATGCGAAGTAAAAGTTCTCACCAACTTACCTTGGGCCCCTATTTATAGTTGTTGATATGGGTATATGATTAAGGTTTTTTTAATTACAACCCAATTGCTTTTTAAACTTGATTAATGACTTATTTTATTTTAACCAGATGTTATCTCAAAGTTATCTTTTTGGCTGCCTGACTGACGTAGCTGAGCGTCCGCACTCTGATCGACTGTGTACTTGTTGACACCCAGTGATAAAGGGTGTCAATGTGATTTTCAATTACTCATCGCCAGATCCACTGGTCATTGCAGGTGACCTTCGGCCGCTTTTCCTCGGAGACGCTCGGTTGTGACTCCCTAAAATCACTCCGGAGAAATTACCACATTAACAACCTGTTAGATAATCCGCCTATAGCGGACGGCCTTCGGCCGCTTGTTCTTAAGCCGCCTTTGACCACTTATTCTTGGACCGCCTGGCCGAAGGACTAGCTAGACGTGTTGATAAGTCATACTGTACACCCAACTTTCTAAGTAGTTTTTTTTTTAAAATATTGAAGAATTTATATAAGTTTGGTAAAATAATGTTGTACAACGACCATGTTTGACGATAAAATTATTGTTTGTTTTTATTTAACGTTTATTAAAGGTCTTACTACCACACTTATTTATGATCATATCTATAATTCATATGAGATTTATAATACTAATAAAATTTAAACTCAATTCCACCTCATTTTATAAAACCAACACAATAAAATAAGCCAAAAAGGACAGAGCAACAGCAGAGAGGGGATGTAGTGTAAAGTGAGTAGATTTCATTCATCTATACAAAAGGTAGCTACAAATTTCAATCTATTTGTGGACTGAATAAAACTGAAAATAGAAACCACTTCTCTTCCTTATTCATCTGCATCACACATTTTGGTCAACATTCCAATTGATCAAACAATACATAGATTCTTGACCAGAGAATGACGGAACATGTTTCCCCGTAAGCACTTCTAAAAGTGAAAATAAAGAGAAAATGCGATGAACTTTTCCATACATAAGATTAGCTTATGTATAAGTTAATTTATGGAAACTCTCTCCTTATTTTTCTGAATGTGTTAGAAATTCAATATAAGTCCAAAGTTTCACATCAGATAAAAATGAATAAGATGATTATTATATATGCAGAAGAACCCACCCATAAATCTATTTTTTAAGATTTTGGATTAAAAATTGTGTTCAGATCTCTTATACGAACTTTCCATAACCCATTGATACCAAACCTCCCCTTGTCTCCCCATGTGAAAAACCACACGGAATGTGCATTTTTTTTACTATACATAAGCTAATTTTAGCTTAAAGAGAATCTCAACCTTTTTTTTCTTTTCCTTTAGAAGAACTTGGGGAGAAGTTTGTCCAAACCCTAGATGATATACTGATTCTATCAGCAATATGAACAATACTTTGGTGTTAACTGTCAGCAGCAATACTTTGATCCATACCTGTAGAATTATATTCTAGTTTATCAGTTAAAGACCTTAACACTGTGGATTCCTCATCACCATTTTCAGAAGCTGAACTAGAAGCATCTATCTCCTTCCCTGGAAAGTCAATTTGTACACATTCAACCACTTCATTGTTAGAACTATTATGATCCTGATTCCAGTTTGAAGGTGTCAAGTCTTCTTTCTTGACAACATTGAACACAATCCCATTGTGGATCATTCCAGGCTGCAGAAGATCACCTTCAGTTACCAATATGTTAGATCCATTCATGGCAACCCTGTTGCCATTTTCTTTCTGATCATATTCTGTGATCTCGAAGCACTTATCAGCAGTTGTGTGCCTTGAACTGTGATGCTGAAAATCACGAGGGCTACTCTGAGTCACCCTGCTTCTGTTCAGTTCAGTGTCAACTTCTAAGTTTTGGACAAAATCAATGAACATATCAGATGATGAAGTTCTCATCAAAGGCCCACCGGATCTGGTCCAAGAATTCATGTCAGCACTTTCAGATTCACTGTCACTTGCCTCATGATTGCTACGATGGGACTTCCAAATTTTACCAGTGGCTCCTCTGGGACTCATAACACCATGATGCATTGAGGAAGTAGCCTCTGCATAAAGATCTTCTAGGGACCCAGTAGAATTCTCTCGAGCTATGATATTCCACGAGGGAATTCTTCTTGAACCACTGAATTTGCCCATGTTGGGGAGACCATGAGAAGCAGCAGCAGCTCTCTCGGCACTTCTTTTCAGACGCCTCGTATGATTGAGAATTGCAACAGACTCATCAAGAGCAAGCTCAATTCCACAGTTTGCTTTTATGGCAGAAAGCTTCTCCCAAGTGCCTCTTCTCCCTTGGTTAGTTGCCTTCTGAAGTTCCACATAAGAAGGGTTTTGTATGATCTTTAAGTACTGGAGTATGATGAGAGAAAAAAACAACATCCACCAAAGTTAATCACTATTCAAATGAATCAATATCTCATCAGATATGAATTTTAAGTCTAATTCAACCTTACAAAATTAACCTGTAAAATGAAGTTTGCACCTATTTATATACTATAAAATTGTCTTATCTCTAAATAATCTCCATCAAATTATTTGTAAACAAATTTTTGAACCACTTTCAATAATACTTGATGTAGTGTATTTAATTGTTCTTGAGCACATACCTGAGAAAGAGTTGCAGGCATAACAACTGTTACATCACCCTCCCAGTCTTGAGCAAAGAGCTTGGCAAGTCCACCTAATGGAAAGCCAAGTTCCAGTACTTGATCACATCTATGTTTCACCTCCATCTCTACTAGATGAGCAAGCTACAGAATTGAAAACCACATTGGATTAGTTATAACAATCAACTGATGTCATAATGTTTTATCTAAGTTGTTATATTTCAGTAAGGAACAGAGGCCGAGTTAATGGAAAATGTAGAAGTGAAAAGTTCAGTTAACAAACAAAATAAACCAACACATGAACATTTATGTATGTATTATCATTCACAGAGGTTGGAGCCCATGAACATACCTTAGCTGCAAAACTACCTCCATAAGCTCGTATAAACTCTTTCAATCTCAATAATGGTGTAATATGGGGATTGGCCTGACTAACTATAAAATGGTTGACGTTGAACAGCTCTTTCAACTGCATCATAGGCAAATCCATCTCCAAGCTACCATCCCTCCAACGGCGCACTGGAGTAGAACCCTTTTCAGGACCCAAATTAAATGGAGGATGGTAAGGAACAATCTCTCCACTTCTATTTTTTGCCATCAATTCCTGAGCCTCAAAAAGGCCAGGAAAGGCACAAGAAGCAGTGACTGCACTCCATATAACAACATGAGGTGAAGTCAAGTAGTTAAGACATCTAGGTGGTTCATGCTTTCTTGGGGAACAAACTGTAATCCCAAGAATTCGACCTGTCATATCATAAGCTTCTTGAAATGTAAGATTGCTTGTTAGATTCCTCAGCATCACTTGCAATTGTCTGATCTCATGAACTGCACCAAATGTTGCAACCCTCTTCACAACTGTAAAAATCCCACCTATTTGATCAAAAAACTGTAATGAGTGCAGTGAATCCTCAAAAAAGTTCTGAAGCTCGGGCCAAGACCTAGTGGCAACAATGGAGCACATAACGGATCCTACACTTGAACCAGCAATTATCCTCGGCAAAAGTTTGTGTTCTACCAGTGTTTTAACCACTCCAAGATGAAAAGCTCCAAGGGAAGCACCCCCACTTAACAATAAAGCTGTCCTCCCAAATGCATGTCTAGTTTCATGCATGAAAGAAACCTTTTCTTCCAATGCAAGCTCCTCCGAATCAGAGTTGCACACCATTCTCAACTGAGTTGTTACCTCATCAATATACTCCTTGATTAGTCTTGGCATCTGAAGCCTACCTTTGTGAAGTTCAGGGTTACACATATTACCAAGATTCCTAACAAGATCTGCACGCATACAAAATATTATATCCCTAAGAGATCCCTCTTGCCTGCGATGGCGAAGCTCTTCAAGCTTGTTACTCACCAGCTCCACATCATAAAAGTCTGATTCATTCATCTTTGGTGTCTCTCTATCAAGCATTTTGGCTGCATGAGCCCATTCCTCATAGGTCAATGCAGATCTCATCATATTTCTCCAAAATTTCCGCCTATATACCATTTCAGCCCTCACCTTCACTTTGGCGTAGCGTTTCAACAAGAAAGCAACTATTGTCATCATTGCCAATATCCCCTGTGGATTTCTTGGGTGCAACCATGACACAATGGGTCCCCAAAATCTCCTAAAACCATAGAAGACATCCAACAACACAAAAAGTATCTGATGCTTCAATTTTAACATAGACTTGCAGAAAAGAACCCTGAAAGCAATAGTCCTACCAAGAATGCTAGAAGGGCCAATCGCGAAAGCGTCAACCCTAGCCTCGTTACTTATATGATCCATGCTTAGACCAAAACGATGAAAGTAAATACTTTTCTTCTCAAAAGCCAAACCCTTAAGAGATTATGTACTCTAAAGGAGTTTGGACGGTACAAAATGGCCTTTCTATGATACCATCAAAAAGTAAAATCTGAAAGGCAACGCTTTTACAATCGGAACGTCTGTTAACTTTGCATAAAACTCCCAAGAAGTTGATAAATGGATAAAATTAACAAGGAACCAGACAGAGAGTGATATCAACAAAAGGGCACTGTGTAAACAGAAAGATCATACATCACAACGGCACATTCGATTTGTGGATGATTCCATCAGTGATGTTGAATAAAAACAAGCAAAAGAACGCAACTTTTGGGTACAGAAAAGGTTCTGAATCAAATCTTGGATTCCAGGGGGACGATTCTCCGGAAGCAGAACACAGATCAGATTGGATACAGAAAAGGGGTCAAAATAAATGTGGTAAAGTAGGATTGCTGATGGAATGAAATGAAAAGAAATGGTGATAATGTATGAAACAGATAAATGTTCCCGCTAAGCCAAGAAGAGAAGGAAAAGGCTTAGCGAGAAGAAAGAAAAGTGGTCGTTTACATGAGGAACACGATAACTATGATTTGGAAGTTAAAAAGAAATGAAAAAGAAGGAAAAGGGACATTGGGATTTGCGAAGAGAAGATAAGGTTGAAGTAACGGTGACGCGGGAGCCAGAGAGAAAAGTGCGCCGTGGCTTGGCTGTTGACGCTGAATTCCAACAGTACAACTAAAGTTCCGTACTTTCGTTGCTAACTGTTTTCCCACATCAATAAAAATGTGTATAACATGTACATGGATAGAAAATAAAGTTATATTATTATTTATATAATTTAAAAACAAATATTTTCCTTTAATGTAAAAACCTAAATAACTACATATGTTTGGAAAATTGGTTATATAGCCATTAAAACCTACATAATACTTGTAGAAGGTTATCTAAAATAATACTAATTATGAAATATAATTTGAAAATACTTTGTTTAAAATTATATAAATCAAAACATATCCAAAAATTAAATTTATAAAAATTTAGCTTTCATTACATAAATTAACATAAGGTTTTATAGTATAAAAAATTTTAAATTTTAAATACATCTTCTCTAAATTTCAATATTTTTTTATTTTCCATTTACAATATAATATGTTTCACACGTAATCTATTTACAAAATCATTAAATTATAATTATTATCATATATATAATAATAAATTTAATATATATATATATATATACAACAACAATTTAATATATATTAACTAGAACAACAATAACTCGTATTTACATCAACAAAAATTTCACACTACCAACAACAATACTTTCAAACGAACATCCAACAAAAAATTTAAATACAGTAAATAACTAATAATTTCTTTAATAATATAATTTTATTTTCTTAAAACAAATACAGCACAACTAAATGTATAATATATTTAATTATTTTCTTAAAATCAACTATAATGAATTTTTTAATTCAAAATAAAATATAATATATATATATAGATATCATATAATAATTAAAATATAAAGTAATCAAACTTGTTGTATATTCCAAAAACATTTGCTCTCAAATATTTTTCAATAAAACTACACCATTAACATTTTTTTTTTCAATTCTTCATTTCCTTTTTCTATGTCCTAACCATATAATAACCTTATTAGATGTTTCTTTACCTCATAAAAATGGGTCCTCAGTGTCAACATGCTAACACGCAGTGTCATGGAGCTAAAATATTTCCAAACTTGCAGTGGTCTCTAGTGCTCAATGCCTATCAGTTTGTAAAAGTTGGCGCTTAGCGGTGCTATTATGGGGTTCAGCGTTGCATCATATATCAAAAAATGCAATTTAAGGTTTGGGTCAATCTAAACTTGTTTCATAACTCAAATTGGTACTCCTTCTTTAGGCATTGGTTTAAAACATTTTGGATCAAATGAGTTGGTACAAATTTGATCAATGACTTAGATTCTACATTTCCCCAATTACCACTAAATCAAACAACATACAACAAAAATTACAATTCCAATTAAACAAGATCAACCAACAAAAAACATACTAATTCATACTTTATCAATCCAAGCAAATGCACAATTTAGAAACACCCAATCAAACACAAGTTTAAGGATAACTTCCCTTACCTAACCAAATTGCAAAAACAATTATAAGACAACTCAACAAATTTAGTTCCACAAGATGATCTATCTACACAACGACACATCACAAAGGCGATCAAGACATATCTTTATGATCAATGATTAGTAGAGAAAGTCATATTAATGACTTAAATGACGCATGCAACCAAAAGAAGGATTGCATGCAAAAGACAAAGAAGATTAGACTAAGAAAAAATGATAGAAAACTAACTTATACGAACAAGAATTGATCAGTCCAAATTGAAAATTCACTGCAAAGATCATTTTATTGTCTTGGTTTTTCAATCATAAAAACAAAGAAGAAGAACTTTTAGAAAGAAGTCAGAGAACTCTATAAAAATAGTTTTTAGATAAATAATGTGTTTTAAAATAATGAAACTCATTTATAAGAATTATATTTATACTAAAACTTTTTAATATTAAAATAATCAAGTTTCACTATTTTTAAATCACTATCACTTCTAAAATAATGTTTTCTAAGTCTTTACAATATTGGTTTAAACAAATATCTCCATAAATTTTTTATTTAAAAAAAAATAATTCTTTATATAAAATAAAATTGACTTGTATAAAAATTAAAACTATTAACAAATATTTTGTTTTGTAAATAAACTTATATGAAAGTAAATATTATTTTTTTCAAATTAACTTAAATTCCTTAAGTAGTTTGAACTTTTATCCTCTTTTACTTGTCTTACACGCTTCTATTTCCATAAACAACTATTATAACAAAAATTGGTCCCAACACATCATAACGGCGTGTTGTTGCTTCTGCTCTATTTCGGAAAGGTAAACCTAAATTAGGGATTTGACGGAAAACTGTATTCTCTAAGTGATAATAGATGGAAAAATTAGTTGCCGTGGATATTTTTAAGTAAAATTTATTTAGATACTAGAATATTTATAGATAATTGGATGAGTAGGATTTTAGCAATTTTATTAGCTAATTCATTTAAAAAAATATTAGGTTGGGTTGAATTGAATTTTTATTTTATATATTAAATTTTGTTAAACCTAATTCATTTTTAATAGGTTGGATTAAGTGAAAAAAAAAAAATATATATATATATATATTTTGAAATTATTATTTTTAAGTATAACTTAATTAAAAAGTATCATATTTATTAATTATAATTTAAGGTTTTAATTTGTCTATAACACAAAACATAAATATAAGAGTGAGTATCAAATTATATTAAACCTGATATCAAATACATATAAGAGTGAGTTAGTTTGGGTTTAATACATTTTAATTCATTGGTAAATGAAAGTCAATTCAATCTAATTCAATTAGATTTGTCAAAATCATATTTGTCTAAACACCTTAACCACAAAGGGATCTGAATTGATTAATAGGCTTTTATCTGGTTTAAGATGAATCTTGAATAGATCTTTAGGTTTTAAAGCTCAATTAATCAATTTCACAGTTCTGGGTTGATGGACTGTTTAAGTCAATCAAGAAAGATCAAGAGAGAGAAGAAGGAATCAAGACACACAATTTATACTGGTTCGATTCAAGGCGAATCTATATCCAGTCTTCTCCTAAGTAACACACTTGGAGGATTCCACTAAACAGAAAGAATCCAAGAATTACAAGCACACCTGTGTAATTCTAAACCCCCCAAAACTCAAGAACTTGATTCACCAATCAAGAACTCCCCCTAGGAACAATGCATCCACACAATTGTACCTAGGCCTACACTTCACACACTGAAGCAATGTAATCAGAAATACAGTACACAAAATCAAGAAACGAATACACCTATGTTGTGTAGATTTGACAAAAAGCTCCTTGATTCAAGCAAGACTCATCATGGTAGAATCAACCATCAATCTTCTTGGATCTGCACTTGAGTGATCTTCCAGAATATTCAATCTCTCTGTGACTATCAGAAGATTCTCTCTCAGAAGGAAAACTGCGTGATTTGTCAATTATCTCCCGTAGCAAAACAGATTCTAAAAACAACTTTTATACAGAGTTTTCTGTTGTCACTAATTGATTAGCAATTTACCTAATCGATTATCGTGAGTATATTTTCACTTCCTTTGTGCCATACTCACAGCTAATCCATTAATTAAAAACCTAGCCATGCAAGTTTACACCAGCACAAGTTTAATGGTCCAAAGCAGCACACAGCAGGCCTAAAATACATCTGATAAAGAAAAATAATTGGACTAAAACTATGTTCTATTATAAACCAGTAGACATCATCAAAACCATTCTTCATTCATAGGTGAAGTAGCTCCCCTACCAACAAGATTGAGTTACATGAATCATCATTAATGTATTATAATAATTAATAAGTGATATTCAATTTATTAATTATATGTTTATCTAAATATTTTTCTAAAAAATAATAGTAAAAATAGATTTATTACCAAGCTAATTATTTGAAATTTAATTTTATAAATTTATAAAATTAAAATTATTTTGAAAGAAAATATTTTTTTTGAAATTTATATTTTATAATGTAACTTATTAAAGATTAGAAATTAAATTCATTAATACTAATATCTTATTATTAAATTTGTATTTAAATTTATATTCTGAAAAAGTAACTCTGCAATATCTTATTCAATGTTAAAATATATTATTTGTGGAGTTTTGTAAATACTCAAAAATATTTGTTTTCTAGATTAATATTTTATATAAAATGATAGACACGTGTTGTCATGCTGTAAGCGAACCAGGTAGGCTGAAAAACG
>Ga0099823_1004192_pt1 | contig 13991 bp, 7 predicted proteins | sample CowpearedBW_FD_76831 | JGI IMG/M metagenome (GOLD analysis project Ga0099823, IMG submission 76831) | Root nodule microbial communities of legume samples collected from California, USA - Cow pea red BW | ecosystem: Host-associated > Plants > Roots > Nodule | place: USA: California | collected...
AAAAAAAAATAAAGAACACCTGACTTAAACAAAGCTGTTTAAGCTAATAATTTCATTAGTTATTATCATAATTTTTTATATTTGATATATTTTTAAGAATATTTTATTATTTATGGACTTTTTTTTTTAACAAATGTGAAATTACCTGAGATTTTATTATTTGTATCTCAAAATTTAGTTTTATAATATTATATTAAGGTGTTGTTTTTATTCCATACTTGTATTCATATAATTTCTAATCCAAAAGAACAAAAACCCACCTGAAATCTGATAGCTGATAGAGATGCAGCCCTAACAGGTGGAATGGATCAGGTTTTGAGTTGGAAACTCAACTTCTAGATGGTAAGTAGCGTACAAAATTAAAATTATTTGTTTCACGCAAATTTTATTTGTCTAAATATATTCACGTCAATGTTATATTCTTCCAAATTAGGAATTGCCAGTTAGGTCAGAAAGAGAATGAAAGAAAGCAGATAAAGGCATTATTAATAGGAAGAAATAAGTGATTAATGTTTGCTAACTGCATAATTAATGTTGCAAAAGTGAGAATTGTCAGAATACAATCGGAAGAAACCGTAACAAAGACCAAGAGCTTCTTCACATCCGGATCCTATGTTGCAAATTTCCTATTCTGTCTTCATTAATGATACCTTGGTACAAATGCTGAAAAGCAATAAGGGGAAACATTACAAATATAATAAGGGTGTCGTTAAAATCTATGGAACCACACACAACAACAATGTAACAATGGAGACATGAACTAGGTAAACATACCTGAACTGCTATGGATGCATCTTAGTCTTTCTTGGTTGGTTACCATCTACCTTAGATGACCTCACAGATCCGTGTTATGGCCTCAGCAATTCCAAAATTTTGTTTTACCTAATTTCTAACCTATAAGCAGTTCCATGGCATTTCAGAGTTTGAGGAAGTAGCACATATTAAATCACAGAAGTCCCTCTTTAAAGACTAGCTCATTCATGATAGACAAATATAAGCTTCTCTTGTTAGACTTGGGTTGTGTACTAATAATCACAATCCCAATGAAAGAGAAATAAGGAGGAAATAAAAGAAGAGGAAAAGGCAGGAATTTGGAGAAAGAGAAGGTGAAGCTGATCTAGAGAACTGAACAGATCCTGTAAAGCTTCCTGCAGTGTTGGTCACTGGACTTGTATAAGGTACAGCAATATTCTTGCAAGATCCAAAAGGTGCTCCCTCCTGCATAATTGCAGCAATTATCTAATTCTCCTTCTCATATAGCATCAACTCATCATACACACAAATGTTCTTACTATTCAGATATGTAGAAGCTTATTTCCCTCCATATTTTGCCACAATGAAATTGAGGATACAGTCAATGTCAACCATAACATGATCTTACATTTTTGCTATTTTCAACAATAACTAAAATAAACCTTTCTCTCCTCCATTTCAAAATTAATTATCTCTTGCATTAGGGTTGATTTCAAGGAATAATTAACAAAGACACATAGAGAATTACATCTAGGGATACTTTAAATTTAAAGCTCAAATTCAGACAAAATCTTTGAAACAAACTCATTAATGTAAATTGGTCTTATATGTCTCAAACGTGATACTAGATATTAATAGATGGTCTAATAGTAGATGAAACAATAAATCTAACAAATAATAAACTTCTCTAGCATTGATTCTATCCCTCAATTCTAATAATATGTTAAGAAGTGAATTTTAAACCTAATTTAATTTCACAAAATCGGCTTATAAATAAGGTTTACACCCTCTTATATACTATAAATTAGTTTTAACTCTAGTCGATGTATGACTTCCAACGAAATAGAGAACAGTTTAACTTTGAATCTAAGATGAATTTCGGAAAGTTTGACTGAAGTTATTCTAAATCAGGTTTCCACTGACCGTAGGAATGTAAGATATGAAATTATCAAAAGAAAGTTCAGAAACAAATGGCATTAAGGCAATACGTTTCTGGACAAGAAATGCAAGCAAACCTGGCATGCAGAGACTGTATTGCAGCCGCACAGCGAGTGGCCGTTCATTCTATCGACGATATCGAAAATGCCCCCACCGTCACTCCTCTACATGAAATTCACTTAGAATTATAAAATGGTTGAGCTATTTTCCACATTATTGAATGGGAATCAAAAATCCAGAAGAAGGAATACCATGTAAAAATTAACTGCTATAAAATTAGGCAACACATTTCCTGCAGCTTTGTAACATGTGTTCACCATATCAGCAAGTGGAGCCGAATGCTCTTTGCACGAGTCAGCTTCAACCGGATATGTTGGAAAGTAATTCTGTAAGAAAAGCGATGCAGTTCTAGAAGTTAGCGCCTTCGATTCTTTTCTGTGTGGACAAGAACCCCCTTGAACTCCAGGATCTCCAGCTGCAAGGTAGCAAATTTATGATGTTGTCATTTCATTTCATTTCACAAAAATTTATCTGTGCTGCAATGACACACACTGCACTTACACTCATTTTCAATCATGTAAGTCCACTGATAAGCGATTCCTTCTTCAGCTTCCTTAGAAGAATCCGAAGTGAAAACAAGTAGACGACGATTTGCTTGAACCATCTCCGTTACAGTGGGCCAATCTTCACCCTTCTTAGGCATGTCAGACACCGGGAACCAATATTTATCTAGTCCAGCATTTGAGAACAGATTAGTCAACCCCTTTGGAGCACGCACATAATCCTCAATTACAATGGTCACAATCTCTGTCGGATTTGCAGTTAAGAATGCCTCCACTTCTCTCAAAGTATTTATTGCAGGTTGCTGAAAAAATGTTCAGCTTCCCACATTAGACAACACCAGCAAAATTATATATAGTAAACGAATATCAGAGAGGAGTTTATAGTTAGATTACAAAGGCCGTGAAGTTGAAGCACTGCTCTCGGAATGAATGACAGAGCCAGATATCGTTCTCAAAGTCGTACATATCCAACATCAATCCTCTCACTCCATTCTAAACACCACCCATAAAAAAAAATGTGTAAGAATCACTAAACAAACAAGTAAAACACAAATCACTCACTTAACCCCTTCATCCTGAAGCTAGGTAAAAGAATCACTAAAAAATAAGTAAGCTATGTACATTCAAAATTAAAACAGACATTCCCTTCAGCATGAAGGTAAACCAGAATCTAGAAAATGCAAATTGAAGAAGGAAACGATGTGACGTTTTGTGTGTCCAAGGAATCCCGCTTAGAAGACAAGGAGGAACAACAATACATACCCTCAACTGGTTAGTAACAGTGTCTTCTTGATTGTAAAAGGTGAGTCTTTGAACTCCAGCCAAAAGTGGTGCATCCACGATGCTGAATGAATTATGGGTCATGATCCACGTGTACTTGTTGAAGGGCAAATCATTCACCTGCATGTGTATCCCAAAAAAGAGACAGTTAATGTTGTTGTGTTACATAGATATGTTATGTTGTCGGTTATGTGAGATATGTCTTTGGAGGTTACGAGAGATGTAACGATGGTGGCTTGGCCTCTGGTGCAAACGGGCCGAGTCCGGCCTAAAGCAGCGCAATTGCCGCAATAGAGGCCCGGCCCACAATCGGTAGCGGCTGTACATGCTTCCAGAAGCTGCGAAAGTTCATGAATTTTTCAGGTGAATCTCTAAAACTGAAACCAGTTTGCATGGATCATAACTGAGTGTGAAGGGGGAGAGAGAAAAGGAAGTAAACCTGGCAATTCCCGTTGAAGCATGCGGCGGAAGAGGTGAGGAAGAGGGAGAAGAAGAGTGACGCAAAGATGGTTGGGGTTCTGCATTTGGTTCGGGAATCCAAGAAACGCGAGCACATGGCACCACAGCACCAGAGAGAGAGAGAGAGGAAAGGTTGAAAGTTGAAAGGAAAAGAAAGAGATTTTACTGTGCAAGATGAGAGAGAGAGAGAGGGGTTGATCAAAGTTTTGGTTTTGTCACCTTTATAGTTTTTCTCTTATTTTGAGGCAATTATACTTAACGTTTATGTATTGTATATGTAATGATGTAATGATGCACTTTAATATATTATTTGAATTAAGAATAAAAATTGTGAAGATAAATGTTTATTTAGTAGAAGACTGATAAAATGGGTTAAGGTGGACAGAAAAGGCACTAGCCTCTTCTAAATGCAATGTGATATTGAGAGTATCTTTTTGAGTTTTCCCCACTTTGTCCAAGTTACCTCTTCTTCATCTTCCACTCTGCTTCAAGCACTCTCTGGGATCTCTTTATTTATGCTTTTCACGTGGTGGGGTATTCTGCTTCTGCCCAGAAATTACTGGTAATGGTGAATTGCAGACACAGTTTTATGATAGGCAACAAAACATGCAATTTGATGACCATATTCATGTCTTTCAGCCAAAGGATTTTTAGTGAAAGTTTTGGATTCAAGAAAGGATCTAAATTATAATGATGGTTTAATTATAAGGGCTGGATAAAAAGAAATTCGCTATGATAAGTTGGAAAGGTGTTTAAAAGATTAATCAATTCAATAATATTCTTAGGAATGAGTATTCAATTTATTAATTAAAGTGATCCTATTGTAACGGTCTTACTGTTTGTAAATCACTTGACCATGGAGAAATAGCGAAATGTAAAAAACTTTAATAAATGTATCATTAGTCAAAGCAAAAAACCTTACAGAATAAATTATCGAAGGATTTATTAGATTATTGCGCTAACGAAAATTAATATACTCCTTGCTGTGTCGTGAAATTTGCGGCATGAATATATGATTTATTTTTAATTTAAAAATGGATGTATTCATGTTTTGTAAACTAGATTGTATTATGAAAATATATTCTGATGCTTTCAAAACAAGGTATTATTTATAAATAAATTGTTTATCAAAATTTAAAAATACAACTTTCATGAATAAAAACAATTTACAAGTACATTAACTAGTAAATATTTATTAACAAACTAATAATCCAATGAATCAGCTTTTATATGGTACCAAAAACAATTCAATAATTTAATATTATTTCAGTCTACTCGTATCGCACCACTGTAAATCAATAATGATTATTCACCAATGAAAGCATGAAAATAGCCTAACATTCATATTATAAAATTAAACTTAATTGAGTTTTAAATTAATTTGAATATTTTTTAGCTAAGTCCACATCATTTAATCTTATTGTGAACTGAAAGATGTACGTGTGTGTTGTACTTATTGTAAACTAAAGTTACCTTCCAAAACTTTTTTCTTGTGTCTAAAGTCATTTTATCATAGAACATTTATACCATTAGAGATTGAACTAGTAAAATTTAAATAATATTTTGCTAATTTCAACGACTGAATCTATCAGTAGTAGTAAGAACTGTAAATGATAAATAAACTTGAGGTGTTCTGCTTTGCATTGGCACATTCCGCTTCGGGAAAGAATAGCATGAAATTTTGATTAAGCTGATAATTTCCGTTAGGAATGGCGAATACAGCAGGTTGAAACTAAAATGAATTGTTTAAATGTTACCTATGCAGCAACAATTGCATGTCCTTGCTACGAACAAAAAGCTCAAAAAAATACTTCTTTCCGCTACCAATGAGATTGCTTTCCCCTACGTGTGAAAGAATGACAAAGAATTGATTTTTAAACAACATTAAGCAAGCTTCTTTGCACGACCACTTGAAGGAGCCCCGTCCTCTTTTTTGGATCCAGATGCCTCAGGCTTCCGAGCCCAGGCAGGGGCCCTATCAGGCTCATAACGATAATCATAGAACAGTTCCTCCCCTGCGCAAATCCGTTCCTTCGCAAAAATGCCTACCCTATGGTCTCCAGCAACCATAATAACCTGCCAGTTTAAGCATTTATACAGATTGTGAATGACACTGTAACCCTAGAGCTCCATAATCAACACAATAAATAAGAGTCAGAACTAAGAAATACCTTTGCATAGCAATTTGGATCGGGCGAATGGTTCGCAAACTTCAATTTATCACCCTTTCGGTAAGCATCAAGAACGAACTGCATAAAACAATATGTGGTTCATCCTATGTTTGATACAGGCATGATTAATGTAAGATGGAGAACTTGTCATCACAACAGATAGATATATGTAAAAGCTTGCCTGGTCATTCAAATTAAAGAGAAAAGATGAATTTTCACGGTCATATATCTTTCCTCGCTTGTCTGCTTCCCGATGAGAAATCAACTCTCCTGTATACTCTCCAAGGTATTCATGTTTACCAACACTATTCTGGAGAGTGAAAAGATGAGTTAGGAAAAGGAAAACTACAAGTGCTCAAACAAGATAATTTATTTACAGATGAATACCTTTAAGAAGGCTCCCCAGCCTGATACATCAGACCTTCCAAGAAGAACCTATGAGCATATTACATATTAGTTGCAATCACAGCAAATGTAAAAAAAAAAAAATAGAGTATAATTAGCAAAACAAAATAACAGGCACGAAATTGATTGAGAACAAAGAATACTATATGGGATAGACCAATGTTCATGCAAAATCACTCTAGTAATCTAAGATTAATGTCTACTATAAATATGATTCCATCCACTTCTCTCAATCTTGATAAATAAGACCCTGTTATTTTGATAGAAGAATAAATTTGCAGCAAAGAGAGCAAACAAATCTTAATACATGTGTAAAATTTAAAATAGAAAAAGGCAGTGAGTGAAAGAAAATTACCCTTTGCTGCTGTTTGAGAAGAAGCTTCATGTTTCTACATTCATAATTGTCCCCTCTTTGGCTAGGAATCCCAAGAGTACCATCTCCACAACTGCAACCATAATTGACCCACATAGCAAAAGGAATGGTGACAATCAAATCATGTAGTAGTATATATTATAAGTACTTAAGAAAGGCAGAGAAGCCATGAAAACAGAACCAAATCTTTTCCTAAAAGCCAGATAATTTATTCAGATCCTTCATTGTGTGAGAACTAAAACAGACATCTGTTTGAACATTGCTGATGAAACAATCAAATCAATGGGTCAAATTATGACCAAGTTTACAATGATGAGGCAGCTCCAAGAAATCTCAGGAGTTATTTGTTTCTTGGATTAAATTTGATTTTCCATGGAATACTATTACCATAAAAAATATTAGATAAATACTTATCATTCCTTGGAATATTTTTAAATTTATTTATTTCAAAAATGAAAATGTTAAAATAAAAAAGAAGGGGACAGGTTTTATTCCCATGCGAATAAGGATTCTCGCCCTTTTACATGGAAAAGGGAGGAGAAACTTGTAATATAGATTTCTAGGAATACTAAGCAGCATATGTATATATCTTGTACTAAACCTGGAATATTACATTCTTAAATATGCACATAAAGTCATTCTCATGGATCAACACACAATCAAATAAATATTAGGAAGGAAGCTAACAGATACAGGGGCACATCACCTCAAAATTCTTTCTATAAAAATCAAACTTAAGGATTGATATATCCATTATATATGTGTGCGCGTGTGAGAATATTACCACACACTGCTCTTTTTTAACCACGATAACAAAGTTAATAATAAAAAGCATATATCATATTTGAATCATCCCAATCATCAATAATCATCCCAACTTATTTTCTTTTTTTCATACCCTTAAGTCAATAATTACATTTTTTTGAAAAAGAATAATTACTTTCAATGAATATGAGAAATCATACCATCCACCTCAAATATGATAAGACCTATTATCATTTAAAAGAAAAAGGTATGAATCTTACAGATGACACAGGGCAATGCTACACATACACAACCATGAACAAGTAAATCTCACCTGACCCAACAATTCCTACAGACATCTGGATCACATTCCCTATCAGCGGCAAAGCATGGACATTGACGACTTCGGCATTGACTCTTAGCACAATGACAACCACGAAACCGGTTCTTGCAGCTCTTGGGGCACCTTGATATAAAAACGAGAAGAAAAAAGGAATCATCAAAGAAATTAACGTGTTGGGCACACATGCTGGCAGGTAGGAATGTTAGAATAAAATATCCATATAAACTATAAGTACAATAACTCCTAGGTGGATTTTGTTTCACAGTATCATTCTGTATTCACAAGAACCATATTCCATGAACATTAAAAAATAAAATTTATTTTATTTGAAGATTAAAAATAAAAAAGAGAGAAGAATCTAGTGGAAACAGGTAGTCATTATAGGCAATAACTTTCATTCTCATGGAAATATCAAATAGCCACCTCCTAACAGAATAGAAACATTTCAAAATGGGGAAAGGTCATTTTCATGGAAATAAAGATACTGGGGAATATATTTCCATAACAACCTAACAAACCTTCTAAGAAGTTGTTTAGCTGGTGAGAAATGCCAAAATTAAGCAAAACATTACAACTCTGCACGCCTGTCTTTAATCAAGGTTATATGCAGCAAAGTCAAAAGCTTACCCACAGTACTTCTCACAGCAGGTTCCATTAAGAAGACAGGGACACTGCTTTCCACAAGCTGATTGGCAGCCGCATGGATTATACTGTCGGCAGGGTTGATCCTTTCTCTCTGTAATCCTTTTCCTGATGGAATGATAAGCAGCGGATTTCCATGTGTACTTCAATCGACGAACTCTTCCTCTTCTACGTAAAAACCTAGATCTTCTTCTCACTTCATTATTACCCTTAATTTTACAACAACAAAAGGCTTCGTTAAGCACTGTTTGAAAGTTAAAAAGACCAAAGAAAAAAGTACAATATAATTGCACTATAAATCAACCTTGGAATAGCCCTCCAAAAGGGAATTTGCAACATCCCCAGGAGGACCGGACATCTTTCCTTCTTCACAATTTATGTATTGGAAAACATCCCAACAAGTCCTTAGACCATTTAAGAGATTCCTAGCTATTAAGCAACTGCAGTAAAAAGCAAAAATTGTAACTTAGTGGGCCATTGACAGTATATATGCCTAAAAATAATCACAAATTCAAACAAGAGCAAGGATCAAACAAGACACGAGTGGGCAAAGTGATACAATTGAAACTGCATTCACTAAAATAAAGTAGACCCTAACCACATTCTCTAAATAAGAAGTTTGATCTTGATTTGAAACCATATCTACTCTTTAAACATCATTTTGTCATTAGCTTATGTCACAACTAGTTTCCACTTATTTTTATCTTCCAAGTTTTAATAAATTTAATTGTACATTAAAAACAAATTTAGAACAGTTGCAAACAAATTTGTAGGTTCTACCAGAACTTTTGTTTCAAAATTCGATGGAAGGTTTTAGGTGCATGACGAAACTAGAGGTTTCTTTAACATACAAACAACATATTGAGGAATGAGATTTATTTACAAATTATTAATGAATAGTTTGGTCAGTGTAACAACTAGGTAATATTAGAATACGCAAAAAAGATGGTAATATAATAAATATATAAATTTTAATGATAATTACTTAAAATAGTTTCTCACTGATACTTGACATTTACACATAAAAGATGCTGACAACGTTATTTTGAATACACTATATAGATCAGTGGCTTACAACAGAGCTAAAGGGAAGAGAGAGAAAAATATGAGTTACATATAAATACAACACAAAAGCATCTTTCACTCAAAAAGTAATATAAACTACATTATTCTTACACGAACACTTAATACTACTTCAATCCTTATGCGCAAGATGACACTTTAAAAATTTGTTAGTTTGCTTTTACAAGATTATTTCCAAGTTGTCTCTTGCATTAATTATTTTTACCAAAATACTCCTAATTACTTTACAATAAATACTATAAATTAGTAATAAGCCAAATCATTCTCTCTCCTAGGAGGATTGGAGGAGATTACTAGTGCAATTTAATTAATTACACAGAATACAAATATTACAATTTTTTTAATTTTGGACAAATACAAATTTAATGTTACTAAATTAACAACATCCTTTACATGTGGAAACAAGTTATGTGTTTTATATTTAGAAACAGAGGTAGTACATTATCCTTTGTTACCACTTCTGAGTATGTTTTTTAGGAAACCAAATGACATTGCTATTGTTGCATTTTTTGTTATTACTTCACTCTTTATAAACAACATTTCAAACCTTTTGGTAGATAGTATTATTTCTAAGTTTCTTTATATTAACACCATATTCCAATAAATACCAAGCACAAAGGATATTGATTATACGCTTGATAAACTTTATGATATCAAACTCTCATTAAGCAAAATTTCTAGACTTAAAAAATCCAGATTCAAAATATCTTCTACAAAAAAAAAAATTAAGCATTAGATAAGGGATTTTTCTATTTTTACTTGATGTTTTAATGGATATAAGCCTTTAGCCTAACACAATCCTAAATCATAACATGTTTTAAAAACATGTTGGCCATGAATATGAACCTGAGTCTTTGTTTTTCATAATAGGTGTCTATATGTGAACTATTTATAATTCATAATAATTAAGTTCCCTCATAAAAGCTGTTCCCCATACATCGTGTGGGTTTAGTTAAGTAGTAAGCCTCAAACAACCTTGTGGATCATTCAGTTTTCGTTTTAAAATCTATGGCTTTGATAGTTGATAAATAAAAATATATTACTAAGAGGCTTATGTATGTTTCAAGTAGCCAAGGAATGACATCGAGATTTGTTTCAAAAATAAAATTAAAAAAAATATAAAACCTACCGACCAAGTGAATTGCACATTTTGAGCCCGACCAAATAAACAATTTGACGCAATACTACAAAATTGAACCAACCTATTCCCCATGAAGTTGACTGAAAACAAGATTAATTTCATTTCCACAATTGAAAAAGAGGTCATACTCTTATATTCATATTAGCACTAATAACAGCATTCATGCTTTGCATCATATTATATATTTATATTTAATAAAGAAAAATTAAGACAAGCATCCCTAATCCAAACATATGCTGACCTGTTTCTACCAAAAATCTCCATGCCTTTCTCTAAAAGCCCCTTTTCAAGAGCTTTCCAAGATTTATTGTCTGTGATTTCTTGTTTACAAACATTGTCGTCTACAGAATCTTCTTTCCTTGTGTTGTCTTCACTGCTCATAGCATGTTGATCAGCGACCATATCATTTGATGAGCGCTCAAGAGCTTCACTCTGCGTTATTTACAGCTTATTATGAGTACATTCTTCCTAGATCTTGCCATGCAAAAGTAATTTGACACATTTATGTGATAAATAATTGTTTCTTCTTTATATTGGTTATAAATAAAGTAGCATAAGCAACAAACACCACTTACAATGGAATCGGAATCAGAAACTATTGGTTTCTTCTGCCTTTTCTGCATGCATACTAAGACTCGTTCTGCCACTCGCTTACTGTTCCTCTTACCAATTCCAGCTTTCCCCACAGGTTTAGATTTAGGAGGAGCTGAGTGAGATGCTGAAGCAGCATCTCGTCCAGGACCATTTTCTGAGTCACTACTCTCAGATATGTTCTTTGCGTTAGATGAAGCACTTTCACTTTGGCTTCCTTTTAACCGCTTTTTAGCAGAAGACTTTTTCCGAGATAAAACACCACCAGAGCACTTATCTTCACCATCAGCCTGGGCAGAAGATGTTTTGGCAAATCTTTCTGACTTAAGCACCTAAATCAAGGTTTAAGCAGATTTAGTTGCTAAATAAATTATAAACAGATCCCTAAGAACTAAAATGCATACCGATCGGAAACAATTTGGCCCACAGGGTGCATTTTCACTATCAGGAGGGATCCATATAGGTTGCTTCTCAGCCTGTTAAAGTACCCGGTCATAACTCAAATAGAAACTGTACACAACTTCATCAAAGTAGCCAATAAATAGAACTTACAGGGAAGACAAGATCCTGTGAACATCCATGTAATCTACAATCAAAAACCTGCAAAGAAGAATGCAGCAACCAATGAGATATTTAGAGAAAGATGATGCAACTATACAGTGCCTTCATGGGAAAAATAACTCACGAGACATCGTCGACAAAAGAGGTTGTCAAAAGAGTCAAGAGCGGCTTCAAGATCCTTTTCCAGAAAAGAATTGCCACTCTGAGAATTCTCTCCAGAATCTACAGCCTTGGAAGACCCATCAGCATTGTCTTGAATACTAAGAGCTTCATACCTTGCCTGTATAAGATGTTTGATGGTGTTTCATATCTCTGTAAAGCCAGCACAAAGCAAATGGGAAACAGCCTGGACGAAAGCTTACACTACGACCAGTTTTCAACGAATGATAAAAATATACCTTAATTTCATTAGTGTTTCTAGAAAAGCACTGAGCCAATGACTCCATAACGATGTCAGTTAAACCGAATTCTTTGACAGTCATGCTGTAAAATCAAATCAGACACTATGAAATCCACAAAACTGTGTCATGCAACACAAGAAAAACAATATCTAAATATTACATATGCAACATGAAATTCAAGCAGCATGCAAACATGACCAAAAAAGGCTTCACCAAAAACAAAATCACAGCAGAAGGGTGGCAAAGTAACTGCAGAGTTTATTAGCTTAGTGGGATTAACAAGTTTATTTGACAGGTTAAGCAAGCATATAATTTTTCTGTCAATACAAAAAGTGTATGCACTAGTTTCTTAGTTTCTTTTTTCCACTGAAGAATTAAGTTATACATTTAACCAAATATCTTCTTTGATTTTATTCTCTGTACGTAGGAAATATAATAATAAGAAAATAACTGAAAGATATTGCCACCAATGCTCCAATGAAAAATACTCACAAAAGAGTAAACCTATGTAACACAGACAGTCAACAGATGACAACATAAAACAATAACTTCTGAATTACACTAAAAGACAGAAATAAAAAAGCGAGGGGGAGAGACAACAAAATGGACACACTACTTCCTACTCTAAAAACTTAACCTGGTGAACTTGATACAACACAGTCAGGCACACATTGAAACTTTATTACATCCAAACAGAAAATATCTACCAGGAAAAAAAGACAGTGAAAGCAAGCAACCAATTATAGTTTACTAAGCTATACCAACCGAAGTATATAATCTTCTGATTCTATGAATTCTCTTTTCTCCTCTTCATCCTCCATAATTTCTTCCTCACTGTCACTGCATATAAGTGCTTCTCCGCCATTTTGATCATAATAAATTCGTCTTCGGCCTACAACTGATTGATCCTCAGTCATTCTTTGATTTCTGTACCAGAAGGGACACAAGTAAAATATATCTTCAAAAGATCCCATTTTAACATCAATAACAGAAAAAAAAAAGTTATATAGAAATTAAATTACTTAAAAAGGAGAAAACTGATACAGAAACAGGAAAAATTAGGGACTACATGAAAAGATAAACAAAAAAAATGACCGTTTTTTCTCTGCCTTTTATTTCTTTCAGTTATTATGATACGTTCACCTAAGACATGGATTAGATTTGCAAACAGGTGGCAATGAGTCATAATTCAGGTTATCCCAGAACTAACCATTAGTTAAAAATCACAACAATGACAGGTAAACAGCGAAGTAACAACCAAAGCTTTTATCCACTTGGTGAAGTCAGCTATATGAATTCAACGAAAGCAATATTTCTTATCATGAACCAAATTCCCAGAAAGTACATTTAGATCTAGGACCTTTTCAATGATTTCTTTTACCTATAGTTTTCCTTGGCTCTCCTCTACTATAGAACTATACTTCATCCAATCTACTATTCTTAATGGGGTTTTTTTTCGCACAACACAACTCATTCATGATCCTAATTTGTTTTTTGTTGAATCGTCAACTGCAACATCCTAATCTTTGCAACACTGAACCTATGATAATAGTGGGTAGTGCAACCTAACATAAAGCGACATACAGCACTGGAGGTGTTATAAACAAGAAAGAAAAACAGAGATTAAGACAAAACAAACCTATCCAGAAAGATCCATGTAGTATAAGGAGGCAATTTTTTTATTTCAGGTAATTTGATAGGACGAACAGCATTCTTAACAGCAACGTTAGAGCCTAGAAGAACTGCTGTAGAACCGTGGCTATCCTCATGATAGCCATTGCTCTCTACATCACCATTACTTGCATGAACACCATTGTGCATGT
>Ga0099823_1004199_pt1 | contig 13981 bp, 12 predicted proteins | sample CowpearedBW_FD_76831 | JGI IMG/M metagenome (GOLD analysis project Ga0099823, IMG submission 76831) | Root nodule microbial communities of legume samples collected from California, USA - Cow pea red BW | ecosystem: Host-associated > Plants > Roots > Nodule | place: USA: California | collected...
TATATATATATATATATATATATATATATTTGTATTTTCAAATAGTGTATATATTATTTATAGCATATAATTTAAATTATATAATAATTTTTAATAAAAAAGTATCATGTTTATGAATTAAAGTAGATATATTTTTAATTATATCATAATTTATGTAAAGAAAGAGAGTTCATATTTGTGCAAAATATAAAAAAGTTGAATTAAATTATTGCAAAAAAATTTGAAAAATAATAATTTACCTTATTTTTATTTTATTAGCCTTACCGTCAAACTTACATATAAATATAGTCTTATTTTGTGAAGCATCGATAATTTAGTTTATGTATGCGTGTCTGACACATTTGTTTCTGATATTGCAGGATATTTTGCGGATATTTATCAATGAGTACCTAATTTATAAAATAGTAGTATTTTTATGATGACAATAATTTATAATTTTTATGTTGATAACTTTAGTACATATGATTTTAATTTGGATTCATACGATAACAATCATATATTTATCGTATTTTTAAGAATTATTGTACACTTTTCAATATGCATATATCACGTAACGTATCTTATTATTTTTAAAATAAATGTATCTACATATTGGATACATGTTATATTTTATACATGTATCATATTCGTGCATCATAATTTTTATTTGATAATATTTATAAAATAAATCCTTAATTAAGTTATTTTTCTAATACACATCACATGTGTATTGATTGATGATGTACGTTCTACGGCTAATTTGTGTGATTTACATTATAATACTTTAGTTTACTTATTGTTAAACAAATTCTTCTTATTCTTTGAAATTGAAAAATTATTTACTCATTTCTACTTTCCTACATTTCATTGAATGAAGTTCAACTTGCATTGTGTTTTGGATTCTCTGGAGTTTGCAATTGTCATTTTTGTGATGCTTATTTTGGTGCATGGTGATTGTTTCTCAACAACCATTTCTCAACAAGTGTACTGGTACGTAGTAGTATTAACAAGTGTCATATCTACAAGGATTTAGCAAGTATATTGGTAGTTTGATTTTTAAGTTTTTAGTTTGTGATAAAGAGTGTAAATAAAAATAGATAGTAGTTATTAGATAGATTGAGTGGAGTAGGGGCCATGAATTGATTTCATCTCATCTTCTTCTACTACACCACTACCATCTTGTCTACTAATTATGCAAATCATTCAATGTCCTGGGAGTACTCTTTTTATGTAGATTTAGGTTCATCCTTGATACACTAGAACTAAGGACTTCAAACCTAATGTGATTCCTCAACTCCTAGTAGAATGAATCCTTGCTTTAATGTGTTGGACTCTTTCCTCTAGCATCCCCTTTGGCTACTTAAATAAGCACTAGTACATGTATGATGATTTGATTAGACCATAGTTTGAGACTAGTTTTCCAACTCAATCTAAACCAGTTAAATAAATGAGTGATCGAGTCATCATTAAGCATAAATCAAACCACAAAAAATTGAATGAAAGCAAAGATAAATATCCAAGAAGTAGGAATATATAGAATCAGGATTGATTATATCAAATTTGGACATGAGGGAGTTCAACTACTCATAGAATATTACAATTCCCCGCAAAATCTACACATAAGATTTACGCTAAAAGCACCTCTATCGTGCCTCACATATTATATTCCATACTACTGCTACGTTTTTCAGCCTCTGCTCAATGCCTCTAATGAAGACCCTAGGTCTTTGTTTATAGAAATTTTTGGGCAGTGCTCAGCCCAATTTTTGGTGATCAACCATAGAGGTTACGTCATAAGTGGGTTTCCTTCTCAACTTAGCCCTTTGTCCTAGTGCTTAGCACGTGGCCTTTCCTTCTTGGAAGGGTTTTCTTGGTTGTTTAGTCTCATGGATTTAGGCTTCAGGTTTCCTTATTAAGAGGGTTTCCTCACGAGGCTTAGCTCCATTTATTGTGCTCAACTAGAAAGTCAAAAGATGTTGTCTTGTTTTTCTTCTTCCATGGCTCAGCTCCAGTACTATGGCTTAATTGCATACTTGATATTTACTTTTATATTCATTACAAAACAACAAAATATCATTATAATTCATAAAACTCAAATTCTAAATACCTCATTCTATATCTTAAGCTAAGGAGATTTGTTTTATACACAAATAACACCATTTGATACATGATATGTATATATTTCAGATGAAAAATTTACTTATTCTTGACACTTATCAGTGCACACTAAGATATATTTTAATTTCTTTTATTAACATGTGAAACTTAAATGTAAATTTCTTGCTCTCTATAGTGATTCTTTAATTTTGTTTTGCATTACAGTTTTTTTCATTCCATTGATGGTATTGATAAAGTCTATTAAATATGTTGATGAAATATTGTGTCAAGCAAGAAAGAAAAGGAAGCCTATGCACATCCATCACACAAGAATTTTAGTTGATGAAGATGAATCCCTTATCACATGTGAAAATTACATCTATGCATTAGAAAAAATAATGTATTTAACACTTAAGAATGACAAATTTAAAGTGTATTTCAACCATAACCTGTTGGCAAAAGAAGAAAGCCTAGAGATTTTGAATAATGACCAAGCAAGATTGAAGACAAGCTTTTAAATGTTAAAATTTATCTTGTAAAATAAGTTAACCGTTGTTGTAAAATAATTTTAATTAAATTAAAATCAGCAATATAAATTTCATCTTTCTAGGTTCTCTCATTTTTGGAAAATCCACAATGATAATCGATTATCACTAATGATAATCGATTATTTGTGCAAACTTTTATTTTTCGAAAACATACTGGAATAATCGATTATCTCCCAGAATAATCAATTATTCTGTTCAAATCTTGTTTTCAGAAAACCTGCTGGAATAATCGATTATCATAAGTGATAATCGATTATCTTTGGCAATTGGAACATGTCTGTTCAATTTTTTAACCTAATTTTCGAAACCCCTATTTAAAGAACTGCAGTTCAACTTCGAATTTTCCTTTTTGAGAGCCAGAGTCTTATTGTTGTGTTTGCAAAGACGTTATTTGAGTGTTCTTAAAAGTGCTTTGAAAAACCTAGTGTGGGTAGAACGATAACTTTTTCTAAGAGGGTTTCTAGAAGATTGAGTGTTGTTGTTGTTGCTAGGAAAACTAGGTCAAGGTCTCTGTGTGATTTAGAGAAAGTTACTTTCATCTCTTGTCTCCTCAACAGAGGTGTTTTCTTTTCCCTATTATCTTGATTATTTGATTGTAGTTTGTTATTATTATTGATTGAGTTAATCTCTTTGTTTTAAAGAGATTAACAACTGGATGTAGGATCTTTTGTTTTGAACCAGTATAAATACTTGTGTCAAATCTTGTTCCCTATCTCTTTATTGTATCTACCATTGCATTTAAAAGAACTAATATTAAATTAAATGGTAAAATTTCAGAGAAAATTTTAATATTAAAACCAATTCACCCCCTCTTTGTTTTTGTCCAAAAGTTAATCATTCGCTGCACGATTTCTTCATAACCATTATATTATACAAGTGCAACCAAATAATGTAATTAAAAACTGGACCTTATTACTGACATACCTCTCAAAGATCACAAAATTTTCAAGTGATGTATTATTAAATGTTCATTGAATTGGAAAAGTTATTTACTTCTTTCTACTTTGCTACATTTCATTGAATGAAGTTTCAGATATTCAAGGTATTAAAGAAGACCAAAAGCTTCCAAATATCAATACAGGACATTTAATTTACATGGCTCACTTTAAACTTGTGGCAGAGAAACTAAAACCAATTACAATACAAAAAATATAAGAGAAAAAAATAATGTTTATCAAACTTAATATATTACCTGTTAACTTCATTGAAAATGAGGTTTTGGATTTTCTAATGTCACGAACCATAATATGTAATAACCCTCACATGACATCCCAATTATTTTTCTTACTTAGACTATCTTTTGCCAAAGTGAGTGAAATATTTAGTAGGAAAAAAATTTGAATGAGGTGAACACACAAATATAATGGACCGTTAGTCTTTTACTGGAAAGTTAAATTTGAAACCGTAAAACACAACAGAAGGCACCACATATCGCTATTGCCAGACTATTGTGACATACCTTCTTTGGTTTGCCGATGATTGTGTAAATTATAACCGGTGGCGGACCTATGTGTACTTAAGGATAGACAAGCGCACCCCCTGATTTTGTTAAAATTATTACTTAATATCTGAAGAAAAAAAAATTAGTTCGCTACCCGATCTTATATATTTGCCCCCTTTAATTTTGTTACCCTTAATTCTTTACTTTTACTTTAAAAGATTACTGGATTGAGATCCAAATCATTTCTAATTGCTCCACTCACTTAGGATCTTAGATTCGTCACTAACTACAACGGTGGTTCGAGAAAAGATTGGATATATGTTGATTTCATCTTCTGCATTCTTATTTAGATAGTTTCAACGAATTCAAGTTTGAGTTTATAGTAAGCCTATCTTGTATATGCATGTATTTATGTGTACAATTAATTGAGAAGAAAGCTCACTTTCACTATTTTCAATGGCCTAGAAAGTGACATTAATCACACTTTTTTTCTTTTTCATCCTCCTCTTGTAAAAACATAAACAAATAAAGATAAACACAAATTAGTTTTCCTTACCTAGATTGTTAATTCAACTTTAACACTTCATACTTTACTGTTTTGCTAACTGGTTCTACGCTTAATCTTTCAAAAACTCATTATTTTTCTCTCTTTTATTTTATCGACATCTAAATGACACTGTCTCAAAAAATATAACTTACCCCAAAGTTTCAGCACTAATAAAAACCCTAATCAATACCACAAGCCTTATTTCACAATCATTGCTCTTCTTAAAGTCCAAAGAAACAAGTCCAAATTCATTAATCTTCCAAATTTAATTTTAAAAATGTCTAAAATAAAGCATTGCTAGTGAAAGTTAAACACAATATGTGTCATATGTTATCCAACTACTCTACCTAACTAAACTATATAACTTGTTTAATCGTTGTACTTATTTTAAAATTTATAATTTAAAATTAACTAATAATTTTTGTTATTTTAATAAATTAAAATTTTCTAAAATCTTAGATATGACTTCAAAACCTATTTGTTGTATTGTTGACCACTGTACTTCAGGGTTTACTATCACTCTTTTCATAACAAAAATAAAAATTAATTTTCGCGTATTGGTGTTGGAAAAATATGTAGTCATGTGTCTTAATGTGCACGAATCACTACACGATAAAATAATTGAAATGATATTATAACAACTAGTTTTTGACAACTTTGTTTACAACCTAACGTGACTACTAATTATGTAATTCATTTTTTATTTTTTCAAATTTCCATGGTGGTAAGCGGGAGGCACAAAGGATTTGAGTTGTTTCTTTGAAGAAAGCGGGAGGCTGAAAGCACAAGCACTTTCTTTGAATCTCTTCATCGTCTTCAACCTCTCTTCTTTGTCTTCAACATGTTTTCATCGTCTTCAACCCTTTTTGTTCTTCAAAACCCTCTTCAATGTAGGGTTGATTTTTCGTTTCAAATGTAGGGTAAAGGATATGGTTAAGTAACTATTTTATTTATTTTTTTGTTCTTCAAACCCCTAAAATGATGCCATTGACATTTATTCTTCAATTAACTCAGTTAACTAAGTCACTACAGGGCTGAATTTGTTTTTGTTTTTTGGTCCTTGTTGGCCCTTTTGTGGATGCCTCTAAATCAAATTATGCCATTGAATGTAAATATGTTTTTTTTTCTCCATTGCGTCTTTGTTGTTTTCGTGAAGTGTGAAGAGTTCAGTTGATTATTTTTCATTGCAATGAGTGGTAAACATAAACGGAATTCATCAGTGGAAAAGGTGGAGAAGAAGATCAGTAAACATAAATCATCAGTGGACAAAGAGGTTAGCCAATGTTAACGTTGTAGTAATGAATTTGTTTTTTGTGTCATGTATTGTACCTTATTTTGAATTGGTGTTTATGTGTTTCATGGTATTGTAGGTTAGAACTGAACATCAATGTCAAACAAAATACATTGTTGAAGTTAATAATGTATTGACACCCACACATCGTTCTAAGGTTGATGTCACACCTTTTAGATGGTGCTTGAACGTGGGAAAGGAGTTGAATATAAGTTGTCCATTGACAAGAGAAGTTCTTCATCCATGGGTTCCACATGGGAATTCATTAAAATTAGGTCAACACTTGGTAAATATTTTGTAGTATTAATGAAATTTGCGTCATTCATGATCTTCTTAAATTAAAACACATACAGGAACTAAATGAATCCAATATTAGTATTATGTGCTTACTGATATTCACATTACAATTCTATGTTAATAATACATAAGTAGTGATCATTTTCAATGGCTAATTCATTTAGTAACCTATAAACCTAAAGTGAATAGGTTTGTAGTTTATTGGAAAAGCATGCCTCTTTACATTGTGTTATTACAAAAACTTTACCCAATATTACATAGGATTTTCATGTAAATGGTGTGTAGTACCTTTTATTAACACATTATTTGTTCATGACAGGAAGAGCTTCCACAATTTCGATAGGGCTATATTTGTGAATAGGTTCTTGACCCTAAAAACATTCATAACGATATTAATGTTCATAAATATGATTCAACACTTTTGTTTTCCAAACATGAGAATGAAGTTCATTTATATTTTACTTATAGGAAGTAAATATATTAACATGGAATATTTATATGTAACATTTGTAGTTCAATGACAACAGTTTTATGGCAAATTGGAATCGTCCTATATGTTTAATATACTGGGATGATTTTAACCTTGTTGTGTTTCCAATTTTGTTGGTAGGGCACTTTTTTATCCCTTTTAATGTTTACAACATTCTATTCATTGAGTTATGATTTCATTCATTATTAGTTTCACACAAGTTGTGTTTAAAACACACCCAGAATCTAAATGAATCCATTATCATTATTATGTGGTAGGTTAAAATTTGATAAGTGTTAACCTAGAGTATTTGATTTGCACTTTTTAAAGAACATGGTAGGCATATGTGTCTTTCTTCAAAAAGAGTATAAAGTCATTCATTACTTTGCAATTGAAAATTGGCTATGAAGTTTGCCCAGCCACACTCAAAATCAGAAGCAGAAGATGACTCGTATGCCAAAAGCTTCAAATCATGCTTAATATCCTTGAATTTCGAAAACCTAAGTAATTTTTCTGGTGCTTTCTTCTTAATGTGCCAAAGGCACCATAGATGTTGGGTGTTGGGGAAGACAATACCAATTGCATTTTTCATGGCTTTGCATTGGTCAATGATAATGCCTCCTCAAACCCTATTGCGCATGAATCTCAACTAAGAACGAAAAATCCATACAACTTTTTTTAGTATCTTCTAAAGATAACAGCCTACACCCCAATAGGATTTATTGTCCATGATATTTAACACCCACAAAAGGTGTAAAAGGCATGTTCTACTTATTGGTTAGATATGTCGTATTGAATGACCCAACATCCTCAAAATCAACACAAGTTGCTCAACTCCTAGTATCGACCTAAAAGACATTAGTTATTCGAATATATGAATCTGAGTCAATTTCATTCAAGAAATATTTGTTCAATTATATCATTCGTGAGAAGTGCTCCAACAATGCTTGCCCATTGCCATCCTTACCAAAGGTACACCTTTGTTGACTAGTATAGTTCCTCGCGTCTCGCTCCACAAATTCTAAGTTTTCAAAACCCCTAACATCACATACTAATGATCTAAAACTCTTATTTAAACAAACACTTGTTTCATCATTAAGCTAAAGGGTTCTCTTGAATTGCTAATTCAACCTTTTATTTCCCTGGATTAAGCTTGACTTAGTAAGACTAATGTCATGATTATGTTCACGTACTACAAGGGTTATCATCCATGTTTGTTGCTTTTTAATCATTGTGATAGATGTGGGACATCCTTTCTTTAAGCGGGGTGTGTCTTCATTTTTGATGAGATTGATGAAACATATTTTCCTTCCTGAGAACAAACTAATTTTAAATAACTCAAGTGGTTCTCATTGTCTTTTTTTTATGTTCATATTCTGACCCCAAAACAAGATTTCACAACATGCTTTCTATAAAATCTCTTCACTTCAGCTACATTATCAAAGTACATTCCAACAGTGGGACAAGGAACTTCGTCACACTGCATATCAACATTGGTTGTGCCAACACTAACCTCATGATCACAAGTACCAATACCCACATCTTCATTTAGTAAAGAAATGTCATTCAATCTTATTACGTTGATCTCTTCTAAGTTTTTCATCTACTTGAAAATATACAACATCATAAGGAAAAATTTTCAATTTAATCAATGTAGTTTTATATAAAGGATTTGAAATGTTATAAGTTTGACGAACAACCTTAATATTTGATATTGAAAAACCCAAATTTCAATAATTTGTTTATGGGCCATGATTGTGCAATTTGTCAATTTAACAACATGTTAAATTAAAAGAATACGAACAACTAAATCAATCCATTAGCAAACCTATGTGCTTACTCAAAAGTAAAAAAACAAAATGCAAACATAGCTTATATGATCTGCACATAAGAAGTTTGTCTTAAGAAAAGATGACCAGGAAGCATTTTCACCTGTTGGGTTATAATGATTGTAGTTTACAACTTAAGTTATGAACTATTTTAAGTGATATTAACTTCATTTTTGTAGTCCTTGAATAGAAATGATACTTTATTGATCCACTATCAACAACATGCGTTAAGTATAATACAAATAACTACTAACCCAATATATAAGTTCTGCACATGGAATTAAACCTCTTACCAAAGCACACTGAGTCTTAAGTCTAATATTTTTTAGTATGGATGAAATTACCTTCATTGATGAACATGTTAAATTAAAAGGACAAGAACAAAATGAATCCATTGGCAAACATATGTGGTTACTGAAAAGACCTATTTGATATTCAAAACCCCAAATTTCATTAATTTGTTTGTGGACTATGAGTGTGCAATGTGTCCATAAAATGTGGGTGTACCTAGTAGTAAGTGAAAGCATTAACTTCTCCTTCTACCTCGCCAATGGATGTTCATCGCACTACTTGAAGATAAATGCAACATTGAAAGCTTTAGCGGATGTGCACACTTTTCGTATAGCATACATTGAAAAACCTCATATAGGGTGGTAGGAGGTATTCAATGGCTGTTGTCTATATGGTGGGTGATAGAGCGAACGTGTATCATCCAATGTAATAGGAGACAACTTTTGGGGGGAAAACTTGACGTGACCAATAATCACTTGACATTTATCCCACAAGGTAGGACTCTTATACGAAGCTTCATAGGTTTAATTCAACATGCAATTCATTTTCTTTTACGTTGTCGAATGACTATGATTACCTTCTTTATTTGTATGAACCAAAGAACCAAAGGTAGCTAGAAAAAATGGAACCCTAAGAGGCACCTGACATTGATGAGTCAGACTTTTATGCTATACTATTGAAAAATATTGTCACTTTTATGCCCAATCCACACACTTGGTACATGAACATTACAATATGGAATATTGTAAAGGTATGCTATTGGTATAACATCGTATTTATTTTTTGTGGTTTGAATCATTGTTATACTTTAACACAACCATATGTCATGGAAAATATGTAGGTCTTAAAACATGACATAACTACTCATATTAATGAAGAAGTTAAAGCTTCCCTTCTCATTGTGCGATTGAAGTTAGGTGTGAAAGCATATGTGGAGACCAATGTGGAGGCCAATGTGGAGACCAATGTAGACGTCAAGGTGAAGACCAATGTTGACAACAATGTGGAGCCAAATCAAGAGACCAATGAGGAGACCATTGAGGACAATAGTGATGAGGACACAATCATGGAGAATACCATTGACGAAATGATGAAGAGGATGGTTGATCAATCCAACAAATTGCCATGTTTTCAGCGAGGAGTGTCCTCCAATAGAGGAACATAGGGTGTTGGTTACCCTTATAATTGTATGTGTTAATGACCATGTTGTACATGCAAGGAAAAAACTTCATTTTGTGGACTTTGTTAACCAAGTAACAAATTATGTTGTAGAATTAAGTGCTCCTTCAATTGAGGTAACTACATAGTATTTAACATCAATAATAAGTGTCAAGAATAAGTAAATTTTCCATTTGAAATTGACACTTATCATGTATCAAATGGTTCTATTTGTGTATAAAACAAACCTCCTTAGCTTAAGAAACAAAATGAAGGATTTAGAATTTATGTTTTATGAATTATAATGATATTTTGTGTTTTGCAGTGAATATAAAAGAAAATATCAAGTATGCAGCTGAGCCACAGTACTTGAACTGAGTCATGGAAGTAGAAAAGACAGAACAACATATTATGACTTTCTAGTTAAGCACAACAAATGGAGTTGAGCCTCATGAGGAAACCCTCTTTACAAGGAAACCTAGAGTCCAAACCCATGAGGCTTAGCAGCCAAGAAAATCCTTCCAAGAAGGAAAGGCCACATGCTAGCACCAAGACAAGGGGCTGAGTTGAGAAGAAAACCCACTTGTGAAATAACCCCTGTGGCTGAGCACCAAAAATTAGGTTGAGCACCACCCAAAAATTTCAATAAATAAAGACCTTTCATCTTCATTATATGCATTGAGTGGAGGTCCAAAAATGTAGTAGTATGATAGAATAAGGTCTATGAGGCACAAAGGAGATGCTCTTAGTGAATGTTATGTGTAGATGTTGTTGAAATTGCATTGTAATATTCTATGAGTAGTTGAACTCCCTCGTGTCCAAGTTTGATGTAATCGATTCTGATTCTATTAACTTCTACTTCTTGGGTATTTATCTTTGCTTTAATTCAATTGTTTGTGGTTTGATTTATGCTTAATGATGACTTGATCATTCATTTATTTAATTGGTTTGGATTAATTTGGGAAACCGGTCTCAAACTGTGGTCCAATCAAATAATCATACCTATATTGGTGCTTATTTTAGTAGCCAGAAGGGATGTTGGAGGAGAGATTCCTTCACATTAAAGCAAGGATTCATTCTACCAGGAGTTGAGGAATCACACTAGCTTTGAAGTCCTTAGGTTCTAGTGTATTAGGAATGAACCTAAATCTACATAGAAAGAATACTCCTAGGACATTGAATGATTTGCATAGTAAGTAAACAAGATGGTACTTCACCCAAATGATATGAAATCAATTCAAAGCCCCTACTTCACTCAATCTATCTAATTACTATTATCTATATTTACTTGCACTTTTATCACAAACTAAAAACGTAAAAATAAAACTACCAATATACTTATTAATCCTTGTGAATACGACACTTGTTGATACTACTACGTACTAGTACACTTACTTGGAAATGGCTGTTGAGAAATAGTCATCACTCAATTATTTCCATTCATGAAATTATAAAAAGAATTATAAAAAAACAAAACACACAAATAAATGCTAACCTATAATGAATTAACTATGAACCCTTTGTACAATTATTTTAAATCTTTGAAATCTGGTATCAATTTTATGAATGTGCACAATAAATAAAATGGGTTACCACTTATTTTTATTTCAGTTAGCAGCTAGTGTATTTCCTGTCATTTCAATTGAAGGACTACAACAATAAAGTTAATGTCAATTAAAATACTTGGAAAATTAAGCTTTAGATAGTAGTAATTAACCATCAAGGTAGAAATGCTCCCTGGTCAAGTTTTCTTCACATGGACTAGTTATGTGCAAATGATATGACTTAGGTTTGCACTTATTTACTTATGACTAAGCACATAGTTATGTTAATGGATTCATTTAGTTCTTCGTCTTCTTTTAATTAACCATGTTCATAAATGAAGGTAATTTTATCCATACTAAAAACAGTTATAGTAAACTCTTACTATGGTTTGGTATGACAATTCGATCAATGTGCAAAATAGACAACCCGAGTTAGCAGTTATTTGTATTGTACTCAATAGTTGGTGTTGACTATGGGTTAGTAAGGCATTTGCTATCATTAAAATTCAAGAACTACGACAATGAAGTTAAGGTCACTTCAACTACTTGGAAACTAAAGCTTTAAATTGTAGTAATTAACCTTCCAAGTGAAAATGCTCCATGGTCATGTCTTTTTAACATGGACTACATATGTGCAAATGACATAACCTGGGTTTGCAATTATTTACTAATGAGTAAGCACATAGTTATGCCAATGGATTCATTTAGTTCTTCGTCTTCTTTTAATTAAACATGTTCATAAATGAAGCTAATTTCATCCATACTAAAAAACATTAAAGTAAACCTTTATTATGGTTTGGTATGAGGTTTGATCAATGTGCAAAACAGACCACCCAAGTTAGCAATTATTTGTATTATACTTAGCACTTGTTGCTGACAATGGATTAGTAAAGTATTATTTCAATTCAAGGACTACAAGAATGAAGTTAATGTTGTAACATTCCTAAGAAATATTACTTTTAAATAAATATAAATGAATTAAATAAAACAAAATAAAACGCGATAATATTTATAATACCTCATTTATAATCACATGTTCCCAAAATACGGGAAAATGAAAACCACAAAGTTGCATACATTATAAATGTTCGCAATCCAAATTTATTACAAACTATAAAAGCCAAAATAGCTAATGTTCAAAAACATGAAAAATATCAAAAGATCAAAGTCTTCAAATGCCTATAATCCCGCTCTCTGTATTCAAGCGTCTCCTGACTCACCTGTCACATCATCTGCTACCGGATAATAAATTATCTGATCATCGCCACACACAAACAGATAGGGTGAGCTATTCACATATAAATATAAAATAAATATGACACCCATCTCAAGAAAATAAATTTTATTCATATGCGTCAACATCAAATTACCCATCCCTGATCTCATAGTCCTTCATGAGTCATATACATGAAACTAGGTCTTGGGATTTTACTGTGCTCCCACGAAACTATCCCTTTCGTGGCCCAACCCTACGAGCCTATCTCGCTCATAGTTCAACCCTACAGACTCCTCGTCTGTAGTAAAAATCCAAGCTTCCCTCACTCGGACCATGGCACGCACGCAATCACCACACTATGGACTCCTCGCCCAATAGCAGCCAACGGGAACATAACCGTTCCTTGCCCATCGTGTGGCCGACGCATGTAATCACCATACTAAAGACTCCTCGCATATTAGTAGCCGACGGGAACTAACTAGTTCCATGCCCATCCCACCACCAAGCACATGCCAGACCCCTTTTGGACTTAGTCCATCAAGCCCAAGCACAAAGGTAAGTGAACTTAGTCCTTCAAGTCCACTAATCAAAGCAATAACCAATTTCACAACAACCAAAATTGCCTGGCGCCGCCTATACACCGCTAGGCGAAAACTGCCCGTAAACCGCCCGGCGGCCCGCCCCCTCCGCCAGGCGCCAAGCACCAAACAGAAGTTGCCCAAACCCGTCACCGCCTGGCGGGACCTTCCTTGCCACCAGGCGCCGGCTGCAGAAAGTGGCCACTACCACTGATTTAGAACTCTATCGCCTGGCGGTTCGCCCCGCACTGCCAAGCACTATACCAGTAGCAAAATGCTACTGGTTTTTTGGCATTTTCAACAGGTCTTAAGAGACCCCAAACATGTAATTCAACTCTCATGCATCAATCATAGTATTTAAGTCATAACATCGTAACCAGAATGCAACAAGTACCATTAATCATGTCCCCAAATGAATATTATCATGCCCGAACATGCCTTACTTGATGCTCTAAAGAAACAACCACAATGAACCAATATGGTACCCTCCATTTACCACCCCCACAATGTATACAGTTTGCCGAACCACACCCCAATTACAGCTCCAACCCTAGTTTGTGCCAAGTCCATTTTATCACGCGCACCTACTCTTTGTCCCTTATTCCTCTAAATCTACCCAAGACATCAGGAATCACTAGCACTAGAGCGGTAGTCAAACACCTCTTCATGTCCTCAAAACACTCCTCACACTTTTCA
>Ga0099823_1004200_pt1 | contig 13980 bp, 6 predicted proteins | sample CowpearedBW_FD_76831 | JGI IMG/M metagenome (GOLD analysis project Ga0099823, IMG submission 76831) | Root nodule microbial communities of legume samples collected from California, USA - Cow pea red BW | ecosystem: Host-associated > Plants > Roots > Nodule | place: USA: California | collected...
AAACACGAAGATAATAGATTGAAAAAGCTGCATAATTGCTACACTTTCTTCTGGACAAATTCAGACTTCTAAAATGAATTCTAGTTTTCCATTTAACACTGAATGAAACCACAGTCTCAACTAACCATCTTCCCAATATAACCTCTTCATAACCAATTCTGACTAAGATAGTTTATAGATAGACAAAGAAAAATAAAAGTGAAAAATTCAGACTTCCAAAATGAATTCTAGTTTTCCATTTAACACTGAATGAAACCACAGTCTCAACTAACACTCTACCCAGTATAACCTCTTCATAACCAATTCTATCTAAGATAGTTTAGATAGACAAAGTAAAATAGAAGTAAATAATATCCACTGTGCACAATAAAAATTTAAGAGTACTAACAAAATTATACAATAATCTACCTCAAGAGCTTGTAAAACTCAACCTTCTAATTGTGTAACTTGTGTAAAGCCAAAACTGTTAGAAATACAGAGCATAGGTTCAGAATCATAATTGCTTCGACTGTGGTTAGATGCAGATTTCACTTTCTCAACCTCTAAAAGTGACTGAAATGGTGGAAGAGTGTCACTCTGTTGTCTTTGAGAAAGTAAACTCGCAAATGGAATAGAGAGAAATTGCGGAGTCCGCTCCTTCTCCACAATTGCATCGGGCAAAGTTGGACACTGTCCTCATCTGAAGGAACGTCACTCTCCACGGGAGGAGTCCAGGACCAAAAATCAGGGCCAAACACACCATTTCCCCGAGTTGCTGACTCTTGCACAGGAATAACCCCACTCCGCACTCCGGTTCCCGAACCCAATTCTATCACATAATTAACAAACAAACGACAAAAAAAAATAATACATAAGAAATCAACACTTCCGATAACATCTCTCAAGTATACTATCAAATTCTTAGGAAATAAAATAAACACAATTGCATATTCACAGAATATTATATTAACATACCACGTAACCTCAATCTCAGGGATAACTTCAAATTTTGATAACTAGAATACAGGAAATCAATAATAACATTTGTTAGTTAATAAAACTAAATTAAACCACTCCATTTCTTAGTTAAGAAAATCCAGCGAAAGAATCTTCACAGCACGTTATATTGCAATCTTCAAATAAAATCCAGGCAATTCACAAACCATGCAACCCCAATGCTACGGAAGCATTGATTTCCTTTTTATTCTATTTGCCGTTCTTTATTAAAATAAAAGAACGCGGCCGCATTCAAAGATTACCAACGCAGACACATAAAAAAATGCAGCCAAAATTTAATTGCAATATGTAAAATATTAGAAACCTTGATTTTCTTGATTTTTAATTAGCTTTCTTGATTTTCTTGATTTTTAATTATCTTGCTTGATTTTCTTGATTTTTAGTTAACTTTCTTGATTATTGAGTGGAAAATGTAAAAGACTGAAAGAAAGAATTGAAAGAGATTGAGGTAATTCGGTTATACCGCGCTATCGTTCGTCGTCGAACGTGGTCCGCTCTTCGGTAGAGATTTGTAGAAGCTTGTTGAACTCACTGGTCTTCTTCTCCAAATCGTCATGCACAGTGCCTTCCTCCACATTTTCAAGTAGGAAGTGTCTCCATCCACTTTTCCTCTCCTCCTCCACGCGTCATCGCTCTCACACTCGTCCATTATCTGTTTCTGTGTTGCTGGTGAAGGTGTACCCAACGGTGTGGTGCACCACCGGCACAAGTTTCGAAGTGCATCGATAGTGAAGGTGCGAGTGTGTGAAGATCGTTGATCGGAATGGAGAGTGAAGTGAGTGAAACCGTGGAAGTGAAATGTGGCGTTGAGAGTATTTATACGATTTTCAATGCACTGCAATGTTTGTTGTAAAGCAGAAAATATTTGAAAACTATCACAAAATAGTTTGCAACAAGTATATTTGGTACTAACAATCATTTATAATTTGGTCAAGAATACATATATGAGAGGGTCAGAATTCTTCCTATAAATGTAGTATAGATAGACATGTAACCATGAGAATTTTAAGCATATAAACGTTGATAGAGATGAGATATAAGCTTTATTGTCTGTCTATATATATATTTATATTCCTTTTTGTCTTTACAGTTGAGAAAACTGTATTACTTCTACATTAGCGAAATGGATAAAACTGTGATATCCTATATTAGTGATCGGACTTGTCTGTTACACCTCTACCTACAACAATGAAGTCCCCTGCACCCAAGCACATCTCTTCTGATATCAGTAAACTCAGTAGATCAAACGGTCTATGCGGACAGACGTTGTCAATAACTTGAAACTAACACACACAAAGAATGTTAAAAAAAAGTATTATCAAAAGTCACTTATAATATTTACAAAATAAAAAGAATTTAGCATAAACCCCGCACAATTTAACAGCATGTTATCATAAAATGATATTAAGAAAAATAGTTGCTTCTAGATGATTATCGAAAAACTATCCACATACAATGGCAAGTTGTGGAATCTCTGAAACAAAAAATATCTCTACATCATATGCAGAAACCTCACATTGAAGTCATCACAAGCTGTCTCTCCATAGTTAAAGGACAAGTTTCACAGACGGTAGGCTTTCTGTGAGTGTAACTCGCACTCACTTTCTAATCAGTTAGGTAGTTGTTTCAAATAACCGAAGAGAGACTTGAGACTTTCAATTCCCAACAGGTTTTTTCTTTCTTAAGGAGTCAGCAGAGAAGAGAAGAGAGCTACTTTGGTAAGGAGGGTGACTAACTCTTGTGTGATCCAACGTTGATTCTCTTTTTTATAATTTAATTATCATTATCAATCAATTAATTCTAAATTTAATTTTGATTATCAATCAATTAATTCTGATTACCGATTAATTCAATGTAATTAACCAGTTAGAATTTCTATTTGTGACAAGTTAATATGTGTTATAAAAAACATAATTTTATTAAATTATAAAATGAATTTTAATTATTAAAATAAAAATATTAATAAATCATTAAATAATTTTAATAAAAAATAATAATTATAAAATTAAATAAATTTTATAATTTTTTTATTATAAATAATTTTTTGAATTTAAAAACTTAATAATTAAAAAAATAAAATTAAAAAATAAATTTTATTTGAATTCAGAAAAATAATTATAAAAAGAGTAAGTGAATATATATATATATATATATATATATATATAAAAGAAAAATAAATTTCCTTTGTGATTAAATATAAATTCTTAATTTTAATATATAAAATGGATAAATAAAATCAAGAATTAAGAAACTAAGAGAGAAGGATACTTCTTTCTTCATCCCGCATTTTTTTTTTCTGCACCTCCAAACTTTCTTATTATTATTTTTCATTTTTCATAATAACAAATCTGATAACATAAGAATTAACCAATTAACCGATAAAGAAAAAATTAAGATGTGATGTGAACGAAAACAAAAAATATAAAATATATAATATATAGATTTTTACTATAATATAATATGTAATATATAACATTATGCATATTTTATATAATATAGTATAATATATATAATAATAAAATTTTAAGCATTGTCTTGTTAAAATAGATAAATCTGGGTTGAGGTTGTTACCAAGACTCATATTGATTACTATGTTCAAATTTTGACCAAGGTCATGAGAGAGTCAGGATTCTGAATTCTAGTTCATTACAATTATTTTTGGATTTCTCTTTTCCCTAAAAGTAATGACAATAATATAAGGGGTGAGAATGTTAGCACAAATGTGTAAAAAAATAAAAAGTTTGTCATATTTGTATGTTAACACTTCGGTTTGTTAATTTTTTTTTTTTGTCAAAACTTATAATTTATGCTCAATCAAGTCAAATGCCTATGTTTGTTTTAAATTGGTTAAAAACAAATCCTTCTTTTTATAAAATGATTGACTATAGAATAAAAGTTATGGATACTGCAAAATAGAAAAAAGAAATACTTATATTAAATTCAGATATGGAAACAAATCATATAATGATTTTCCTAGATGAATGAAAACTCTTCAAGAAAGTGTGGATTACATAATTGTTATGTAGCTAATCTTTCTTATATATGTTTGATGGGGTAAGACATCTATCATGTTTTTATCATGTAAAATGTTCTTTTGCCTCTTAACAAATCAATGGAGGTTTCAAATATTTCAAACCAATTATTCGAATAGACTACATCTTTCTAATAAGAAAATATCATCTCATTTTCTTTACAACAACCACACAATAATAGACATATCTTCTTATTAATACTAGCAATGATTGAGAGTGAGATAAAAGAGACTTTGGTTTAATTGATTTAGTTTTTAAATAATATGAAGCACCTTAACAAAACTAGTGAGATAAAAGAGACTTTGGTTTGATTGATTTAGTTTTTAACTAATATGAAACACCTTAACAAAACTTATGTATAATAACAAACAAAAGTAAAAGGAGTTGAATCAGATACAAATGATTTACTATTAATCTAACCCATTCCACAATCAAAGTTGAAAACCAAAATTAAGAAGCTGATTCGAAGAAACAAGCCATGAATAAGAGTAACATTCTAATTTTTATAAATATTTTACATTGAACGTTACCTAATAAATGTATTTATTAACTTCATTAACTTTTTTTGTTCTCGTAAAGGAGATAAGTTAGTTCAAACTTTAAGCAAAATCTTATCTAATGTTACAGTTTAGACAAACAATTTCTTGGGTGGACAAAAAATCATTAGAAAAGTAGACTTATGTTGATGGAGGAAAAATATATAGATACATGAACAACTAATATTTTTGACATGCATAAAAATTGAATCTAAGGAAATGTGAACCTTACCTATATGGATCTTTGTCAAGATCATATGGTATGTTCAAATTTGCATGACTTCAATATAAAGTGACAGCATTAATAGAAATCTATCATCATTACAGATAAATATTTGGTTCTAGTATTATTTTTGAATTTTTGGAAAAATTGATCAATGATATTTAATGCTAATAAAATATGAATCAAATTTACATCAAATATTATTTTCAATCCAAAATTTTTAAATTAATAAATTTATATACATTTTTAATATTATTATTTTTACTTAATCTAAAACTTTAGGATTTAGAGATAAGGGTCAATGACCTATGTCTTAAGGTTTATGACATGCGACAAATTTATAAGTTAGGGTTTAGAGTTTAGAATTAAAAGTTAAAGACATACGACTTAAGATTTATAGTTTAGGGTTTAGGATGCGAATTTAACTCTCAGGATTTAGGATTTTAAAATTTTGGATTAGAATTTTGGGTTTAGGTGTTGGTTTGGATTTTGGATTTTGGGTTTAGAGTTTAAAGTTTAAGATGTTGGACTTTTAAGGTTTATGATTTAAGACTCAATAGTTAAGGTTTAAAGAGTAAAGGGTATGAACTTAATATTTGGGGCTTTGGTTTAGAGTTTGGGGTTTGGAAGTTTTCGGCCATTATGCATGATATGAATAATTTATTTTCATTATTATGTTCTCTTTTGATTTGTATAAAAATTGTCACAAGCTTTCTGGTTTGAAAAAAAAAAAAAGTATTGGAGACTAAAATGAAACTAGGTTCTTTATAGATAAGATAAAATTAAAAATCCACTCTTTTTCATACTACTCTTTCTATATATAATTAAATGATTTAAAAATTGCATATGGAATTCAAAATACCATGTTATTATTGCTTGGTTTTTACGGTGAAGGTATAAATCATTCAACTAATCTCCATTTTTTATAGAGAAATCTCAAATCAGTCCCTTTTTTTTTATTTGTCTCAATTTGGTCCTTACTTTTATAAATTTGTTACGTCCCTTCCGTTAATAATATAGTAACTATGTTAATTAATGTGTCACGTTTCAGTTTGTGATTTTTATTTTATTTTTTAAAAAAAAATGTCACATGTCAAATTTAGATTTCATCACATGGCAGTGACAATATGACGTGACAATGTAAGTGTCATGTGTTATGGTTGAAAATCTCAATTTAATCATTATATTTGTTATGAAGTCTCAATTTAATTCCAATTTTTTTAAATCGAAGCAATTTCTTCCTTTCCAAATTGAAATCAAAGTTAACTTTGATATAAGTGTTACAATGATATATTTAACCAAATTAAGTTTACTTAAATTTATATTTTGTATTGAACTTTATTTAAATTTTATTTTAAATATTTATATATCAATAATTTATTGACAAATGTTAGGATTGGTTTAAAATAATAGCTTTATAAATTCAAATGTAAAAATTTAAAACAATTTTATAATAATTTAAAATAGAAAATTTTATTTATAATTTTATTTAACAATTTATAAAATTTTTAATTATTTTAAAATTGTTATAAAACTATTTAAAAATAAATATATTTAATAATTTATAACATTTTAATTTTTTTTAAAATTTTACATTTCAATTTATAAAAATGTCATGTTTAAAACATTTTAAATTTTTTTAAAATTTTACATTTCAATTTATAAAAATGTCATGTTTAAACCAACTTTAACATTTGTCTAAAAATTATTGATATATAAATATTTGAACCAAAATTTAAATAAATTTCAATGTAAAGAATAAGTTTAAATAAACTTAATTTTATTAAAAATATCAAATAACATTTATATAAAAGTTAAATTTGATACGTAAACAAATAGAATTAAAATTGTTTCAATTTAAAAAAAAAATAAAACCAAATTAAGATAAAATAATAAATATAGAAATTAAATTTTCATACTCCCCATTTATTTATCTTTATTATTTAATCATTCTCTTTTGGGTGAAGGAGGAGATATCTCGATTGGAGAAGAAAACAGATAAATCCCATATAATTTTATTCATACTCGCCGTAATCTCACTTGTTTCCAACAATCTAGTCTCTACCATTTTGTTTTAACTGAACTGAAAATAATTTTAAAGTTACTCATGAAATGTAATTCTCCCAGCTGCTTAAAGTTAAGAATAACAGTGCGGAATCGGAGCGAGAAAGTATTCAGATTGAGGAAAGACTATATCTAGATATTTTTCAAAAAAGTTAGTGAACAGGATTTTAGGAAACCTTATTTTTGTCCTCTTTTTGTTTATTCCGCTTCTTCTGCGAAAATTAGGTTATTGTCATGCTGAACTCTAATCTAACCCCTTATTCGTATGATGAAACTTAAGAGAACTTCTACCTGGACAAAGAAACGATTAGTTTGCCATTTCATTGGTCATTTCCTTGCAATATTAAGCACATAAAATCCTAAAATCAACTCCAAGATGAAATAATGTAATTAAACACCACTCAATAAAATTATCATTACAATAAATCAATATTATAAAAAATATAACAAAATACAAAGCGTACGAGAGAAAACAATCAATTTCAGGTTTCAATAACAAGCTGGCCTTTTGGAACAAAAATATTAAAACTGATTTTCACACAAAGAATCATACTGACAGCACGTTGAGTAACGCCTGAAACTTTCATACATCATAATACTTGATAAGAAACTTGGAAAACTTGCCTAAACTGCGCCTTATTTCGGATTTTGCTTTAATCTCCAACCAGCAACGCCAATTGTGTCTAGCACCTAATCTCGTAGGATCCTGCTTTTGTAATATAACGAACCCACTCAACGGTATTGTACCCGCTCTTCTCCCACACCTGCAGGGAGTAAATAAAGAAGATAGAACCACCTAGTTGTGAGAGGATGCACGAGAAAAGAGTAGGGTAGGTCGGGATGGATACCTTGAGGAAACGGACACGTAAACCAGATGCTGTGAACATGGGAACCTGTCTCAAGAGAAAAAGTACGTACAAGTGAATGCTTGGAAAGACGGCTACTGAAGTGAATATGATAATTTCTCGAAAATTTAAGCCAACAGCAGAGGATCAAGCATGGCCAAAAGTGGGAGGGGTAAAAGGAAATTTAAAACAAATAAATGGTTATTTTAAATCAACGCAATTGGACAACATCTGGCGAAGGAACGTGATTGTTATTCCAGCGTCTAATTGCCATAATTTCTTCCAAGAGACAGACAAAAGCGGACCCTTTATTTTGTTTAGAATCAGAAATATTATGACAAGGATAAACCAAAATCACAAGATGACAAAGTTGGCAAAATTAAATTCAAAAGCAACATTTAAATTAAAGAAATTATTGAAACAACCACTAGTGATTGAACAACAAACCTGAAACTCCATCTGAATTGGTGGTCTAGTCCAAGATTTCTTTTCTGTTGTTGTGGAAATAAGTTCAACCTCTGCACTTAAGGTTGACTCAGTTTGCCCAGGGAACTTTCTAATCCTATAAATAAAGAAAGAGCAAGCAATAATGATATTAGAATGGCAAGTCTATAATGATGAAAATGAAAAACACTAAAAACTAGAGTATAAATGGAAAAAGAGTGGGGTGCAGAGGGGAAGAATAATGAATGATACCGACCAATAACTTTAAATATAATTGGAATTACTGTTCAAATAATAAGCAAAATGAAGACACTTACTTCCAAACCAAAGAGTCAATAGAGGCATTGTATTTTGCTCGGCCAGATGTAACTGTGAAATTTGTTTTTGCTGTTTGTTTTGGCACAGGAATCTTTACTACAACCCCAAGTGCAAACATTTTTGCACCAAACACACTCTTTACCTGAAAAACATGTACTGAAAAAATAAATGAACAAGTGGAGGATGGCATATCATCAAGAAAATGGATATCCAACATGAAAATTTACAAACCTTAACGTTCACTTCTATCCGTGATCGACCAAGTTCCTTGATGGTAGGCAATACTTTAAAAGGAAGATTAACTCCCTCAGTTATACGATACCTGCATAAATATAATTGTATTAGCTGATATTACGTTAATGGTTAAACAGGATAAGTTTGAATGACAGACGGAATTACAAACAATAAAGAGCAAATTGCTGTTAAGAAATTTGATAGCAATAGATAGGATTGAAAGAAAAAACCTACTTCATTAGTTCAAATTCACCATCAGGTGGTACAAAACTAACGGTCTTCTCTGAGTTGAACCTTGTCAGATTCACACATTGATGGAAAGTTACATCATCAAGCTCGATACTTTTACCACTGCAACATAGATTTGTTTTTGAGAGGGTGTTAAAATACACTTTCTAAATACAGCATACAGAATAGGTACTATAAAGTGAAAACAAGAAAACAGGCGCCCCATTTAATATTCAATGCTAACATCAGGAGAACCTAAAGAAACGTGTTTGAATTGGCGATATTTAAAGCATAAAAAAACATTGGCAACTGAAGGCTACCTTTTAGCAGGACGGGATTTAAGTTGTGCTTCTTTCTCAAGACCAATCTTGTCATTCAAACCCAACTTTAAATCAGGCATTCCAGAAAGAAAGCATTTCATAAGAATCTTCCCAGTGACATCACATCGCAGAACACTACCTAAATTCACAAACTAGTCAGAAGGCAGGCAATCTAGCAAATACCAATATGGAGAAAAATGAAATTCACAGCCTACCTTTTGAAGACATAAGAAGATTTACACTTTCAACAATATCCAGGAAGACCTGCAACAGGCCAATGTTACAAAAGCACAAGCTGTATGGCAATAATTGTATGTAAACAAGAGATGCCATGGTACCTCGTTCTTTTTGTACACAAGACCTTCTCTCCGCCACCCAACAGCACCAGTAACTTGTAAAGTTGCATTTGGAACAGGTCTGTCTGAGGGCTTTTATTTGATGTACAAAGAATATAGCAAGCAAAGGAGTTAATGTAACACAAAACCAACCAGGTAAACATGTTGGGTTAGAAGTAAAAATATACAGATATACAGATAGATAAACATTAAACAAAACAGTAAAAGAAGAGTAATCTGAATTGATACCAGCTTTATGGACAGAAGTTAAAATTTTGCATCATAATTTTTTTGTTATTATAATAATTACACCTGACCACAGTCCATTGGTATAACACAAGCCTCATCAATCAGGAACAGTGAAGAAAAAAATATGAAGCAACTACAAAATATTTTGAAGTCTGCAAAAATATTAAGTTCAGTAATATGCTTTTAGAAAAACAAGAACATCATGACAGAATAAACATTCCACTTGAGGTGACATGCCAGAGACAGCTTAGCATTAAGTATCAACACAGAACAGATCAACGTTGAGACTCATAATCTAGTAAATTCCCAACAAAGGTTGACAATTTGATCATCAACTTAAGCAGCCAACCGATAGATGGGAATTTGGCCAGAGGCGGTTCTCTTTCACGGTTGGAAGAACACAGGTGGTGCATTTCCATCTTTTTCAACTATAGCATCAAGGTAGTGACAAGAGAAGTAGAGAAGTTTCGAAAAAGGGAATATATTGCTGATATGGAACAAATAGCTAGTTTGCGTATCAGTTGATGTTTTGGTATTTCCATACATTTGTATATCTAATCAATGTTGTCAAACTCGAGGATCGTAAGGGATCGGAAAGTTCCGGCAAGCAAACTCGGAAGATCATTCCGATCCGGCTGGCTTCCAATCCAGCCTCCGCGTCAGCTCATTTTGGGGTTCAAAACTCACAGGATCGTACGAGTTTGCGATCTTACCCACGATCTTGATAACATTGATCTATATGGTATTATTCTCTGTTTATAACATTGATTTATATGGTATTATTCTCTGTATTTTTTGCTGCTATGTCAATATATCCATGTTTTCTCCTATCATATTCATATCTGTGGCCTTACTTCATAGTAGCTACTAGCAACAACAGTGTTAGCTGGCTAACCTTGGATGAAAATGGGGAACGCACTCCTTCCTGTGTGATATAAAGCTTTAAGATCTCTGGTGAAAGATTTTGTGGGTAACCAAAGTCCATAATTTCTGCAAAAACCAGTAGTTAATAACCATTCACCTATTTATTGACAAATATCTTTTTCTATATCACAGAATTTACTCTGGCATTCAACAACACTGAACAAACTTGGCCAAATATATTTGTTTATCATTTCAATAATATAGAATAGACCCACAATGCAACACATCTAATAGTTATCAAGCAAGAGCGTAGTTACCGTTGCACATGTACAAGCACAATCAAGACCATGTTCACTACAATTCAAAAGAAAAACCTAGTTTATTGTTTATATGCCCACTAATTTCATTGAACTCATGGTAATCATTTTGATCAAGATATTGGAACTTGAGACCAATAAAATGAACTTTGAGTTTGCCAAAGGCATCGAGATAAAGAAACCCTTTGTATCATTTCCTTTGTTTACTTGCATTTTTGCCAATTGCCACCATACATAAATGTGACTTCTTTGTAACCAATCCCAGCTAAAAGTATGCTTATTGCAGTTCTCTGCATAATTTAATTTGTATTTCAATGAAAAGAATATCATTAAAATATATTCGAATAACTAAGATGCACAATAATACAAAAGCATCTACCTCTTCCGAATAAGTACCAAAATTGACATGTATTACTCCTCACTTAAAGAAACTTACGCAGATGTAACTTTGCTACAATATACTCTTATAATTTCAGAAATTTTAAAAAATAGAGCAAACTAAAACCCAGGCGCTGATTTACATACCATCTAGGAGCTCATAAATGAGTACAAAATTATTGCGAATTGCATCCTCGTCAAAAGCTCCACCAAAATAAGATCGGAACAATGCAACAGCCTGTAAAGTAAAAAAGTACAATTATCAATCACCACAAAGCAAAAATGTTATTTTTTTAATGACAACAGGGTGTAAACCTTTTAGAGAAACCACTCAAAAAGATCTATAAGGTGTTAAAGAAAATTTGGCTTCTCCGGTGTTGTCAATTGATCAGGACCCCGTAGAAGAGAGATAGGGATTGAGTGATTAATTTGTTGGCAGATTGAAATCTTAAATCACTCTCTTAATGGCATTTGAAAGGGTTTTGTTACTACTCTGACTAATGATCATAAGATAATATCTCCTAGACTTAATAATAGGTCAATTGGCGAATAAACTCAGCATTCCTGAAATCAATCCAAAGATCAACAGCTACAAATTAACAAACACATAAAATTACTTTATAGCTCAGCACTGACTCTCTCTTCCTGCCAGAAATTATATCCAATAAGTGAAACTGAAATTTATATCAGAAGTTTTTCTAGAATATCTGCACCAGTGTTATATACTATTCCGATGTCCGTGTCATTTCACCTTAACATCTGTAATTAGTGCTCACCATTTCTTACTTCTCGAAAATTTTCATGATGTGACAATAGGATGGGATGTCATAAAAGCATTGTTAAAATAAATGTAAGTGTTATATTAAATATATTTTGCAATATAGACTACGACGAAGGTCAATTGTAAAGAGAAGGAATTTCAATTAGTCAACCGCCCTGAATAGAAGGCCACTCAAATTATCATAATTAATGCATACAACCAGCATATCCAGAATCTAACAACTAATCTGTTGCCGCCCACAATATAAAACTAAAAGGCCACAAGCACCAGGTATATGTGAAAATTACAAGACGGAGAATATAGTGATTCGAGAAATAAAATCATTGGTGTCACAAAAAATCCCTCTATGTAGATGCTTAAGCCTAGAAATAAACGCTGTCAAACCCTAACTGATCTGTATGACCCTTAGTACTTATACAAATCCCAAGTGAATTCTGACTTAGGTCATCATTTATCCATGCTCCTCACAAAAGTCATGGAAGCTTACAGCCCTCTTTTCAATCATCCATACATCATAACTTGTGCTAACTATTAGGATTTAGAAGGTTCCTCCCATCTTGTTCACTCAGTGTAGAAGCTAACACCAAACAATCATTTAAAAAACGTTAACAACAATCAAAACATCAATAATTAAAAGCTAAATAAGAGAGAGTCCTGCACAAGCAGCACCCCAACAAAGCCATCATCTCAGATATTGGTGAATTACAGGCAGAGGTGGCGGTGTACCTCAACAACAAACTTGAAAGCGCAAGCCACATTGGCATTATTGCTGACAACAATGACAATGTAGACATTGCTGATCCTCATGTAAAAGAAAGAGCATCCACCAATCTGCCTCACAGGGCAAGTACCAAGCTCCTTTGTTTGCATAATATGAGTCCTAAAAGCATCCACCATATTTCCCCTGCAATAAGATCACCAATCAACCCTAGCTAAGTCAACTGTTTCAAATACGAAACCATGGTATAACCGATGCATACAATTCAACAAGCTACGATCGAAAGGCGCGTAACAGTTGAAGAAAGATTCTATGTACGAATCGGTGAAAACGTGAAAGAGAGGGAAAACTGGAAGCAAGAGTACCCGACATCGTCGCGATAGAGGCGGTTGATGAGAACGTCGCCGCGGAGGTTGAGGAAGTATATGGCAGAAGCGGCAACCGGCATCTCCGGTCCACTTTATCTGAAGATCGATGGAGACTATCGAAACAGTGGTTTTACGCCGCGGATCTGTTGTTTCGAGAGAGAGAAAGGGAGAGAGAGTAGATACCAACGGAAGGCGAGGTCGCCGATTTGGTGAATTGGACCGGTTCAGACAAGGAGAAGACAGAGGGTGAATTTGACAATTCAGAATTGCTTAATGTGAATTGAAAATTGGGAAAAAAGCGCACACACGTACAAAAACAGAAATACATAAGAAAATTGAAAAAAAAATAAATGAAAAAGTAACACTCAAAATTTAAGTTAAATATATTTTAAGTCTTCTGTATACTAGTTTTAGTGTTTTAGGTTATATATAAGACTCAATTAACAATTTGCTTTTCAATATGTTGATGATTGAATTCATACTTGATTAGGGATGTCAAAAAAATTCGTACCTGCGGGTATTCGCGAATAAAATCCGTAACGGGTAGGAAATGGATATTAAAAATGGATACCTGTTATCCGCAGGTATGGGTATTTTTGATACCCGCATGTTAACGGGGCGTGTACAGATATCATAGTATCCGTACCCGTGGATATCCGTACCCGCTAAACTTTATCTTTTATATATATATATATATATATATATATATATTAGTAAACAACATTATGAG
>Ga0099823_1004209_pt1 | contig 13962 bp, 17 predicted proteins | sample CowpearedBW_FD_76831 | JGI IMG/M metagenome (GOLD analysis project Ga0099823, IMG submission 76831) | Root nodule microbial communities of legume samples collected from California, USA - Cow pea red BW | ecosystem: Host-associated > Plants > Roots > Nodule | place: USA: California | collected...
AATTAACAAAACATGAGTACTTAATAAAAAAGTAATTAATAAAGTAATATGTTAAAAAGTCATTTTTAATAAAAAAATATTAGTATAACATTTATACAAATAATAAATTTGGTGTGAAATTGAGAGGAACAATATAAATATTAGTACTTAATTTTGTAAAAATATTTATACTTAATTATTTTTAATCTTATAGAAAATGGATTAAAAAAATATTTGAATTATTAAAAAAAATTGGGACAAAATTGAATTAGATACAAATACTTAGGTACTAAATTGAAACAAAAAGACATATATGGGGACTAAATCGAAATCAACACAATGACATCTGATAGCTACACAGACATCTGGCATTGCAATGCCACGTGACACTGACAATATCACGTGTCACACACAGGAACTTGACACATGACATTTTTATTTTTTATTTTTCAAAAAAATTAAAAAATTTTAAGAAATTTTTAAAAAATTTAAAAGAAAATTAAAAAAACCACGTGACATGTTGACTAACGGACATTATTCAATACCGTTGGAAATGGACCTAGTTGAAACATTTTTTCAAAATTGAAATGTAATTAACACTTTTTTAATACCGGATACCTATTTAACACACTAACCAAACTGGATACTATGAGTAATTATACCAAATAATTTTATAAAGCTTAATCCTATAATTACATGAACATTTAGATATTTAAGCACAAAATACGAAATTTCTTTCTTCAATACTTTCTCCGGACCCTGGCTACGCACTGCCGCCGTGCGCACGCAGCGCATCGCCGGTAGCAACTGTCCGCCACAGCGCACCATTCCTTTCGACGTTCCTCCTCAACAGTTCGGAATAGGTACTGAAAGCTAATTCCTTTACATTCGCACTGAGCTCTGCATAATACCCATTTCTCCTTATGATTGCTTGCAACCGTTATTTTGTTCATGCAACGAGCTTATGAACATTGGTCAGGCAAAATGCTTCTGTCCTCACTACGCAGAAAATTCACAAGAGGAGTGTGGCCTATCCGAACGCTCTCTTCAAACCCTGAAATGAAAGAGTTTTTGAATTACTTAGATTCCCTAAAAAATTTCGAGAAATCAGGAGTGCCCAGAGGTGCCGGCACCGATTCAGACGAGGGTTTCGATTTGGGTAGAATGAGACGCCTCATGGAGCGTTTCGGTAATCCTCACAATAAGTTCAAGGTTTTATTCCCCTACCTCCCTCTTTTCATTCATTTTTTTTTGAAAGGGTTGAGATACCATCTTGGTCTCTGAAATGATAAAGTGCTGTCATACTAATTCATGCAAGTAAGGAAATTCAAAATAAGTTCTTAGATGTCATGTAGGTCCTTAATTTAGCTACTTTCCAGCACTCTAGTTCTTAAACAATGGTTAATAATATTATCATTTAAGTTATACTACTTCTGAATTTTGGATTAAGATGATTGACAGATTGCACTTGCAGGGTATTTTTGAATTTTCTTGTATTTAGAGAATAATGGAACACAACGTTATACACTTTGTGAAACTTGAATGACGTTTTGCCCTTCTGAATCTCATTTTAAAGTTCTATTAATTTTATACCTGTACTTTGAAGAGGATATCAGGATACCAACTAATCCACTAACTTAAAATGGCCATTTTATGTCTGGGCTTTAGGGACATTTTTTGTACTTTTAGTTAATTTTATCCAGTTGATGGAAGTGCTTACTCCAATTGTAGGCGGTTCATATTGCTGGGACTAAGGGAAAGGGATCAACAGCTGCATTTATATCTAATATTCTGAGGACGGAAGGTTATTCTGTTGGTTGTTACACTAGGTGAAGTTTCTATATGATTTAAATGTTTTATTTTTTAATGTAACCTTAGGCTGCTCGTGATTTCGTCTTTATCTATGTCTTTTTTACAATTTTGTACATCATTGATGACAGGCTTTATTTTTCTCAAGCAGTCCACATATCCTGACCATCAGGGAGCGTATTTTACTTGGAAGATCTGGCGATCCAGTGTCGGCAAAGGTGTTGAATGATCTCTTTCACAGGATAAAGCCGGAACTTGAGCAGGCAATGAAAGAGGAAAATGGTTGCATAAGCCATTTTGAGGTATTGAATGTTGAATTGTCAATGGTTGGGCGTTATAAAGAAATTATTGTGGGTAGCTTAAGGAGTTATGTTGATGGAATTCCGTGGGTCCAATTGAGTGTCTCAGAGTTAGTATTGGTTCTTTTTGAGCTGTTATGTTTCTTTCTTATTCGTCTGCATTTCTGCATTATAACATTGCTGAAGTTAATGTTTCATTATTTGGATATTTCTGCTTACTTGGTTCACAAATTAGCATTATATCTAAATACAAGTCAAATACTTTTTGTTTGCTTCTTTATTTACCCTGCAGTTTATATGGGTATTTAATACATTAGAAGAAATCATTCACATTGCCAACTTCTGTATTTAATAACTTAAATCACTTATGGAAATGTCTCAGGTTTTCACTGCAATGGCATATATCCTATTTGCTGATGAGAATGTTGACATTGCTGTTATTGAGGTTAAATATCTATTTCCCTACATCAATTGTGTGCTTTGCATCAATATCTTATCTGGTGATTCTTCTAATTATATTGTTGTTACCTCTCCCCATTAGAAGAATCTTGAGTTGAATATCACTTTTACGTATGGTTTGGTAGGATTGGTGCTTGTTAATTTTAGCCTTTTCTTCTTACAATTTAATCCAAAAATTCTAAATCATGCTATTTCTTTTATAATTAAATTCTACAGGCTGGGTTAGGGGGTGCACGAGATGCAACAAATATCATATCCAGCTCTGGACTTGCTGCAGCAGTCATAACTACTGTAGGTGAGGAACATTTGGCAGCTCTTGGGGGTTCTTTGGAAACAATTGCAATGGCAAAAGCAGGAATCATAAAACAAGGCTGCCCAGTTAGGTCTTTCTCTCTATGTATCTCATTTTGCATAGTATGACACTGAATTGACAAGATGTAACCCTTTCTTGTACACACGAGTACATTTTATAAATGCAAAAAAAGAAGATAGAAAATAAATGAAAAGTAAAACTTGGGTTATTATTGCTGAAAATAGTTAGCTACATCACGAAGAATCAAAAAGTCTGATCTTAGGATATAAGGAGAAAGACAAATTAGTTCTGATAGTTAGGATATTAATGGCTAGTTTGTTAGTAGTTAGAGAGGTAGTTAGGTATAAATAGGGGAAGAAGGATATGAGAAAAGGATGTTCATTTTTGTAGATTGAACTTTAGCTCTATGTGACTGGGGAAATCCTGTAGAGACACTCAAAATCACTCTTTGTTAGATGCCCTAAAGATCTTGCACTAAGAGAAGCTTTATGATACCAATGCATGTAGAGAGCTTTATTTCACTTGAGTCATTCATTAGTCTTTTTCTACATGGGAGAGCTTATATATATAGATGCCTTGAATAAAACTGTTGGAGCTTATGTTGGTAGCCTTTTTGTTGCCACCTTTTCCATTGCTTTCAACTGGCTATACAAAAGACAGCTTTTTCTATCAACATCCCTTCATTTTACTTATATCACCAAATTGAACATACAATCTTAAGAAGGGTTGGTCTACTTTGTAGAATAACTGTGGGAATCTGCAAGTAAAGTCTGATGACTAGTAGATGGTCTAGCAAATTAATTTTGTGTCTGGTGTTATACATGTGTCTTTAACGTCTTCTTTATTATTGACATCTTCTAATGGTTGCCGGCTAGTCGTAGACAGTGCGGTGGTAATTTATGTTTATTGTAAAGCAAAGCGGTGCAGTGCAACAGTAATGAACAAAGAAGGAGAAAAAGGGATGGAATCAATCAGAGTGGAAGTGATATTAAATAGCCAAAGGGGGAGCAAAAGTCTCTCTTTTTTGGCCAAGGAAGAGAAGTAGTCATGACAATTTTTAGGCAAAGGGGTAATGCGTGGTTTACATGGAAGTAATTGGGTTTTGAAGGAATAAAAGATTGGGCCGAAGCTTCAGGTTATTAAACTAGGATATGCGACCCAACCAATGAAAATGATCTAGAAACAAACCACAACAAATGCTGCTCCATGCCCACGAGAAATGCTGCTCACACATGATTCACGATCTTCAACTGTTATCCAACGTGATCTGCCAAAGTCAACCTTGAGGTGACGTGAAATTGGAGTGGGTGGAGGTGATAGTAGATGCATACGCTTTTATGCTCCAGAGCATGATTTTGACTACCATGAGTTCTCCTTACTGAAGAGAAATACATCAGGGATTTGCTAGTTAAAACTAGTATGTCTGAGGCAAAACCAATATCTTCTACAGTTATTGGTTGCAAATTTACTAATACATTCTTAACCTCTTATTGATCCATCCATGTATAGGTCAGTGGGGGGTGCCCTCTAATATGCTACGATTACTAGACTAGAAATAGTCTTTAACAAGTTCTGTCAATTCATGGTTCATTCTCGTGAAGCTTATTGAACAACAATGAAAAGATTCTTGTATATCTCTAAGGCATACCTGCTTGGAGCTTACACCTGAAAACTTACTAATTGGGTGTTTGATCAAGATGGGGTAGATTTCACATTACAAACATGACTAAATTATAGTATAAAGTTTGTTCAAACTTCACCTTCCGAACCAGTTTTGTGGGATTGAGTTAAGTTTGTAGTCCACTTTCAATGATAAATGATAATTGGGGTGCCTTAAAGAATCATTGCCTCTGACCCGATTTCCAACACTGCCTTTTTGTGAATGCTAGCTTGGCATCTGATCAAGATGATAGAAGGTTAACTTTTGGTATTTGTGTGTTTTTTGGAACCAATCTTGTGTCTCTTGGTGGTCCAAGAAACCAACAGTTGGAGTTTGTTCCAGGACAGAAGCTAAGTATCAATGTCTTCTTTTGGTGATTATTGAGTTGTACTGGCTTTAATCTCTTCTCCCTGACCTTCAAGTGAAGCACATCGTTTCTTTCATTTACTATGGCAATATGAGTTATGTCTCTCTAGCTCATAAAATATTGCTTCATGCTTGAACCAAATACATGGAGCTTGTTCTATTCTTTGCTCGAGAAAAAGGGCCAAGCAAACAACTAACATTTGTTCATGTTCCTCCTTCAGCTCAGTATGTTGATATTCTCACAAAATATCTCACCTACAACATTTAACTTATGAGATCCAAGCTTAAAGTATGACTCCTCCACCTTGCTTCGGCCTCACCTACCATGAGCTTGGGGGTCAGGTGTATTAGAGTAGTCTTACACCACAAGTGGAATGTAATATTTTCTTTTCTGTTTAGTTAGTTACTATCTCTAGTTAGTCAGTAACATTTTGTGTTCTCTTACAGTTAGTTAATTAGAATGCCATCTCTTTGAGTTTTCTTACAATTAGTTAGTTAGGTGCTATCAGCTATATGTATAGCATGTTCTACTTTTGTAATTGATTGATTCTTATCATATAACCAAGCATAGTTTTGTTCTGCCAGAATTTTGTGATTTTACCCTTCTGCTTCCTTTATTTTTTCTGACTAAATAAATACCATTTCAGTTGGTGTTGGGTGGGCCATTTGTTCCTCATATTGAGCGCATTATTCGAGATAAAGCAGCAACCATGGAATCACCTGTTGTGTCAGCATATGATACTGGGAATAGGTGTACTGTGAAATGTTTCAGCATACTCAATGGAAGGCCTTGTCAAATTTGTGATATAGTGATACAAGTTGGGCAAGACTTGAAGATGGTATGTACTTTTGTTCTTTAGCTTTAAATCTGTTTAAACAATGCACTGTACGGGGACATATCTTAGATGTGGCTGCTTTAGAAGATCTGTTGGCATTGGTTGCTTAGGGTGCATATTATAGACATGCTTTGCAGTGTTGGTTAACATTTTTTAAACCTGACACACAAGCATGATGTAAGTATAATATATTGATTTGGTTTAGCATAAAACCTCGCTTTGGAATAGTAGTTGACAAGAATTTGATTTTCAAATACAAAAATAGGGAGTATAAAAGTATAACCTAATTTAAACACACTTGATTTTGAACTCTAATTGTCGTACTGTACATTATCATTTTTTCCCACTCTGCAAGATCATTGTGATTCTTTTGCCTCCACGTGTTTGCTATATTGCTTTCCATCTCATGGTATATCCACATCTTATGCTGTACAGTGTATAATTTAAGCAGGTTTTCGGTCTGCTTTTTCATCATATTGATCATGGAAAATTTTTATTCGCAACTTATGAATATATCTATTAATGTAGTCTTGTAAGTTACATGATGTGAAGTTGAAAATGCTTGGAGATCACCAACTTCGAAATGCAGCTACTGCAACTTGTGTGGCTCTATGTCTTCGTAATCTAGGTATAATTTTTCTACCTTTTGCCTGGCCCCTCGCTACTCGTGTGGCTTTTCTTTGTTGAATTTGAAGAGTTTATGTAGGGAAGAAGAAAAGAAGATAATAGATGTTAAAATGAAATGTTATTTTATGATTATTTCTTTCTGTATGTACCCCACTTTAGGGTTATGGTTAAGAATTTGTTTTGTAACTTACACACACACACATCAATACAAGCATATTAGTGTAGGTTGATCTCCTAGAAAAGCAAGAAGCAAAATATGGTGGCAATATCTAGTGCAGAAGCAGAGTATAGAGCAATGACTTCTAACTCTTGTGAGCAAATTTGGCCCAAACAATTGCGCAAAGAACTTAGATTTGGGAAAGTTACAAATATGACTCTCATTTGTGATAACCAAACTGCTTTTTTTGTATTGTGTCAAATCTAATATTTAATTAGAGGACCAATCATGTTGAGATAGATTGTCACATTATCTGAAAAAGGATTTTATCAAGAGACATTAATGTTTGTTAATTCTAATGATCAATTGATAAACATTTTCACCAAGCCATTGTGGGGCCCTACGATTTAATATATGTTACAATCTTGGAGCATATGATTTATATGGTCCTTTAGGGGGTGTTAGATATATTATAATTTTTATGTGGGCTTGGTCAGCCCTATTTAATGCTCTGTATGACATGTAAATATGTTCCTCAGCTGTGCTCATAGACATTAGAGGATTGTATAGTGTGAATAATTACCATTTCTCTCTACACTAAGATAAAAAAAATATCATATGTTTTTCACATTTTCTAACACTCCATCTGAAGCAAAAGCATACTAAGTATGCTTTAGCGTGTGTTCATACCTGGATCTCTGCAGTGTTGCTGGCTTTCTGGAAAAGCATCCAAAAAGGTTAGGCACAAAGCTACATGCAAGATCCACGGTCATCTTTAAGGTGCCTATAAAAGGACAACTCAATAAATTCTAGTCCTGATTAAATATAGATACAGATCCATAAATATAAAAGAAGAATAAATCCTAAAAGATCATCTAGGATACTCTGAAATATGAAGTAAATATCATCAAATATTTTCAACATTTTCTGACACTTTATATTTAAATTTAACATAATTCTGAAGCTACTTGAAATTCATCACATCAATAAGGGTTTCTGTGGTAACTAATGTCCTTTATATCTATTAAATTCGTGAACTAAATATTCTAGTATTGCATATGCTATAACCTTTTGCATTTTGTTCAGACATCGTATCAAGGTTTTCGCATGTTTTAGTTTAACTATCTATAGTTTTTCCCCGTGAGAAAGCAAATCAAAGGATTTGCATTGTTTTATAGTGTTTATTGGTTATATGACCTTGACTTTCTCCTTGTTTATTGTATGATTAGGATGGAGTATTTCTGATGAATCTATTAGGTCTGGTTTAGAGCATACACACCTCCTTGGAAGGAGTCAATTTCTATCATCTGAAGAAGCAGAAGTATTAGGACTTACTGGAGCAACAGTGTTGCTTGATGGAGGTTGAGTGCTCTGACTTCTTTCATTACCATGATATTAACTGGGGAGAATTCCGTCTTAAAAAAAATAGGCTTCTTTTGTTCTGGAAAATTTTCTAGAAGTCCTTTGAAATTTTGAGAAAGAAAAAGTCGTTAAATATGGATAATTCCGAAATTTCTGGCTCTGTGCCTCACACTTGAGAGCAAAGTTGTGATAGTTGTGTTGGTATATGCTGTAGCTCATACCAAAGAATCCGCCAAAGCTCTGATGAATACAATAAAGACAGCATTTCCCAAGGCTCGATTGGTTTTTGTTGTTGCAATGGCAAGTGACAAAGACCATGTGGGTTTTGCTCGAGAGATTCTCTCAGGTAAAATTGTTAATTTGATATTTATTTCATGAAATGCTTAAAATTCACTTCATTGGTTCTCCAATTTATGGTTACATTCCTGTATTTTCTCTTCAATTGTAGCCTTTGGTTTGGTTTACAAGTGCTAAATTAAACAAAATGTTTAGGTGGACATGTGGAGACTGTCCTTTTAACAGAAGCTGCTATTGCTGGAAGTGTAACTAGAACAACACCAGCATCTTTGTTGAGAGATTGTTGGATTAAAGCTTGTGATGAGGTTGGCATTGAGATATTTGATGATGGAATGGCAGAATATGATGAATTAATAAATGAAAGCAATTTGGGTGATGCTATGACCATATTGTCTACCGAGTCATCTCTAAAGAGTTGTTTGATAACTGCAAATAAGATTCTATCCAGAAGAGGGAAAGAGGAGAAGAGTGTTCTTGTCTTCACCGGATCTCTGCATATTGCAGCTTCAGTCTTAGCCTCTCTTGCTGGTTAATGGGTTTTATAGTGAAGCTACTGAAGCAGAAGTTTCCTGCTATAACAACACAGATTATGATAAGATGGAATCAATGATATGCCATTATATTTAATATTTCCCATCACTGTTTTCAGCATCCATTCAATGGTTTATATAGTCCTAGTGCTGTCAGCTCCTGAGGCCTGGAATATTGGGTTACATCATTGATCAATAAGTGATATATATTAAGCGTTTTTTGTTTCCTGGCTTTCATATTTAGATGTGATTGTGTTTCTGTTGTAATTTTCTGAACCTTCAGAATGTAAATTTACATTTGGGAATTAGTGATGATTTCCGGATTACTCAATTTAGAAGGTAAAACCTTTCTGGAGTAGCTTTGGAGGAATTTCTAGGATGCAGAAAGCAAGTGCTCCCTTAATCTAATGTTTCATCGGTGATTCTATTGAAAACAGTAATTTATAATTAAAACCTTCTAATTGTGGTGAATTTATAATAACTTAATAATACTATTGAAATCTAGTTGTAATGTATAAAAGTTACTAACTAATAATTGTAGAGTAAGGAAAACATCTTATTCTCTATGTGAAAAAGAATAACTCTGTCTTATGAAGTTAAAGAAAATCATACAATTCATAGGTTTCCCATAAGAGAAAAGATATCTCATTCATTAATATTCTATCATTTACATAAAGGTAATGTCATATATATGAGGATGAAGGAATCATCCATGCATAACAACAAAACATAACAAATCTTACACATAGGTATAAAACATAACAAATCTTACACATAGGTATAGGAGCTAAATGTCGTATACATCAGGATGAAGGATTCATCCATACATAACAAAACATAACAAATCTTACACATAAGCATAAGATAAGACAAAATTGTAACAAATTCTAATAATAAAGCCACTAATCGATGAGTAAATATTGAAGCCATTAACTCACAACTCAAAGCTGCAAGAGCTTTATATTCAACTTCAAAGGAAGATCGAGATACTGTGGTTTGCTTCTTGGTTTTCCAAGAAATTAATGAAGAGTAAAAAAAAACACAATATCCGATAATAGATTTTTGGATTTCCATACAACAGTCCCAATCAGAATCAGCAAAATGAAGACCTTTAGCAGGAGATACTTTGAGATACGTACAACTCTCATGGCAGCATGATGAGTATCCAGGGGTTGAGAAACATATTGTGTCAACTGTTGAGTGACAAAAGCTAAGTCTGGTCTAGTAGTTGTAAGATACATCAGTTGGCAAATCAACCTGCGATGGGTTAGATAAAGGAGTTTTGGAAGATCTATTTAGTTTGGTAAAAGGCTCCATAGGAGTGGTTACTCATTTGGCAGCCCGCCATTTTCTTCTAGTATTTCTAGTGCATATTTCTTCTGATTGACCATATTACTAGATAAAGAGCGTAATATTTCAAGCCCTAAAAAATAACAGTTATCCTAGATTTTTAATGCTGAATTCATTGTCCAAACGTGTCTTCACATATTCAATTTCATTAGGATCTCGACAAATGAGTAACGAAATCTATCGAGATGCTATCCCATTTCCACTGCAAAATGTCGAGTGGCTGTAGTGTACCACCCGGTCTCTAGTGTTAAATTTTTGCCTTTTGACACACCAAGCATGATGCCACAAAATCCGCGACATCTATTTTCATTTCATTCCACTAGAAGGATTGTTTCAAGTCCTTATACATCTTAGTCAAACACGGGTGTATGCTACGACGACTTTTATGGTCCTCCTCTAAAATCTGCTATCGCAACCTCTAATTTCCAGGGACACACTCTATCTCGAAATCGAAGGATGCCATCCGATCCCATCCTGAAATTTTTTCCCTTCTCTGTACCCAGCCAGCTCACAAATTGTTGTAACTCAACGTCATTCTTCTACTCGTCTCTGATCACTTATAGGAAGTCATTGGTTAGTGTCAGTACACTGCACTTGATGGAATCCTCGCTCAACTGTATTCCCAAATTCATATCCCGGAATTTCTCAATCAACTACAACTCTTTAACCATTAGCGCAGACATGTGCATCCGCTTCTAACTTAAGGCGTTTGCCACAACATTAACTTTACATGGATGGTAAAGTAATTCAAAATCATAATACTTGAGGTACTCCATCCACCTCCTTTGCCCCATATTCAGCTCTTTCTGGTCAAACAAGTACTTCGGGCTTTTGTGATCACTGAAGACTTAGAGTTGAGAGTCGTACTAGTAGTGCCTCCAAGTCTTAAGAGCGAATACAACCGTATCCAAATCCGTATTATGAGTAGGGTAATTCTTTTCGTGAACTTTCAGTTGCCGAGAAGCATATGCCTCTGCCTTCCTCTTTTGCATCAATACACACCTTATACTCTGATAGGAGGCGTCACAATACACCTCAAACTTCTTAGTTGTATCCAGAATGGCTAATATTAGAGCCATAGTAAGCCTTTTCTTCATCTCTTCAAAACATTCTTCACATTTCTCTGTCCAAGAGAAGGGTTGATCTTTTCGAGTGAGTTGTGTTAGAGGACTCACCATTTTGGAGAACCCTTCCACAAACCTCCTATAGTACCCAACCAATCCCAAGAAACTCCTCACCCCCGTCACGGTCTGAGGTCGTTCCCATTTCAACATTGTATCTATCTTCATTGGGTCCACCTCAATGCCGTGGGCTGAGATGACATGCCCTAAAATTGTACCTCTTCCAGCCAGAACTTACACTTTGACAACTTCCCATATAGTTGATGTTCTCTAAGTATCGCCAATACAACCCTCAGATGATCTGCGTGTTCCTTTCTATTCTTGGAGTTGATGAGAATGTCGTCTATGAATACAACAACAAACTTGTCCAAATAGGGTCGGAAAATCCGATTCATGTAATCCATGAAGACTGCTAGAGAATTAGTCACCCTGAATGGCATTACTACATATTCATAATGTTCATATCTCGACTTGAACGCTGTCTTCTGGACGTCCTCTGGTTTAACTAAGATTTGATGGTATCCAGACCTTAAATCAATTTTGGAGAATACACTTGCCCCTCTCAACTGGTCTAGCAAATCATCTATCCTCGGTAATGGGTACCTATTCTTGATCGTGAGTTTGTTCAACTGACGATATTCTACACAGAGCCTCGAGTTTCCATCCTTCTTCCTTACTAGTAGCACAGGGCCCCCACGGTGACACACTAGGTCTGATAGACTAGTTCAGTCGGTGCAATTCTGTAAAGAGCCATGGACATTGGACCAACTCCTAGAATTAAATCAATAGTAAAGTCCACATCCTTGCTAGGTGGTAGTCCCAAAACTTCATTTCGAAACATGTCAGCATACCCGTCTACCACTGGTATTCTTCTGATCTACTCTTTTGTGTTTTTCTTTAGTCTGGGCCACTATCATAAAGCAATTGGCTTCTCCTTTCATCTCCCTCATTGCCTTTTGCGTCAAGATTAGTCCTATCCCTTCTATTTCTAGGAACACTACTATGCGTCGCTCACAATAAATCACGACATGGTTGATACACAACCAGTCCATTCCGAAGATTACATCCAGTCCTTCCAACGACAAGTAGATAAGATTCACCTTGAACCTGTGACCTGCCACTACAATAGAGCATCCAACACACAGAGTGGGTGGAAACCGATCCCGAGGCTGGTGTCGAGACTATCAACTCGCACCCCAAATCACGGATCACTAGTCCCAATCTCTCCACACAAACATTAGAAACGAATGAGTTGGTAGCTCTTGAGTCAAACAATACCAACATATCCTTATCAAACAGTAATAAGTGATCCTGTATAAGATTACCCGACCGAGTGGCTTCAGTGTTGGTCATAGAAAATACCCAACCCGCTGCTCTAGGCCTCTCTATAGAATGTGTCTTAGGTCGTGTTCCAATCGCTATCTTCTTATCAGAACATTTATTAGCAAAATGAATCGGTTGATCACAAGCATAGAACTTGTGAGTGCTAGTGCTGCCTCATGCGCTCCCTACATGTTTAGGGTAGTCTTTCCTCATATACTCTCCTCCACAACTGTAGCACTGCAGCTTCTGGGAGGACGATTATGGTCGACTGTAGGGCTTCTTCTACAGTCTGCCTTCTGAGCCACACTTCTGAGGTCGACTGACACGGCTGAGCCTCATTTCCAGCTGCTCTACATCTTGGCTTGTTCCACCAAGACAGGAAATTCTCTAATCCTCAAGGGTACGAGGAATCGGCACAACTCATGTTTCAAACCTCCTTCAAATTTTCTGCATCTCCATTCCTCAGTGATGGCCCGCGAGTAGAACCTCGTAAAGTACTCAAACCTGTTCACATATGCCTGCACTGACAAGTGGCCCTAATGTAGAGTGAGGAATTCAACTTCACTCTTGTATTTCAAAATGTCGGGAAAGTATTTCTCCAAAAACCTCGCTCTGAAGCTCGCTTAGGTTACTGCCTCCTCCTGGGTCTGCATCTGCTGCTGCATTCCCCCCGCTAGTACTCTACATCGCCCACTAAGAGAAAAATGACGAAAGTGAGTTGCTGATCCTCTATGCAAGTGATCACCCTGAAAATCTTCTTGTATTCTTGTAGCCAAACATTCACTTCATCAGGGGTGGACTTTCTGGTGAACTTGGTCGGCTTATTGTTGATGAAGTCCTCTATAGTCACTGCTCTAAGCACAGGCTGGGGTGGAATCATAGCCTGGGGTTGTGCTGCCACCGGCTGCATCACATCCATAAGACGATGGATTGCATTCGCGATTTCATCAGCCCTGTTCTTTGTAAGACCTTGGAAAAATAAATAATGTGGAGAGAGAAGAAAAGAAATATGTGTATGCGATTTTAGGGAGAGTATGTGTATGATGTTTAACCTCTTGATGTTTGTTGTGTGTGAGAAGAAAAGAAATATCGTTTAACCTCTTGATGTTTGCTGTGTGAGATTTTAGGGAGAGTATGTGTATGCTTGTGGTTTCCGTTGTATTGAGTACTCTACGTGACTCTATCACTATTATGATTATTATGATTCTTTTTTTTTTACTTGTTGAGATGTTTAGAGATTTTCTCCAAAATGCTGCACGATTATTATTATTATAATTTTTATTATTGTTACTATTATTATTATTATTAACTTTTTTATTATTATTACTATTATTATAATTATTATTTATTATTATAATTATTACTATTATTATTATTATTTATATATTATTATTACTAGTTATTATTATTATTATTACTATTACTATTATTAATATTATTATTATTATTATTTTATTTACTATTATTATTAATA